>Ga0123341_1000008_pt1 | contig 134834 bp, 130 predicted proteins | sample Turbeapinknodule_FD_89959 | JGI IMG/M metagenome (GOLD analysis project Ga0123341, IMG submission 89959) | Root nodule microbial communities of legume samples collected from Mexico - Turtle bean Mexico pink nodule | ecosystem: Host-associated > Plants > Roots > Nodule | place: Mexico: Nepantla...
CGTCAAAACCTCAAAGGTTCGAGGCTGATTCACACTATCACTCATAGGACTCTCCGCATGACTCACGCAGAAAATCGCCGATCAGCAGTCCGAAAGATACGTGGGGTGGCCTACGCGCTTACCCTCGAACCTTGCGCGCCTTCAAAGTTCCCGCCGCCGGGAAACGAACCGCACACGCGATTGGCGGTTGTGGACTTCGCGGGTCCATTGCGCCTAGCATTTCCCTTTTGCTTGAATGCCAAGGGGCTGAAGTGCGGTTAGAGGATGGGCGTCCGATCCCCGGCATCGGTTCTGAATCAGATGTAGCCGGGAACTTCCACAACACACCGTTGTTTGTGGGCCTGGCAATGGGCGGCAATGCATCCTCGACACGGGGCATGGCAAAGCCCGCGTTACCAGCTATCGATGAAACAGCGGCAGGAGACAGTGATGCGCGCGCTCGTCTGGCATGGCAAGGAAGACATCCGATGCGACACCGTATCAGACCCGGAAATCGAGCATCCCCGTGACGCGATCATCAAGGTCACGAGCTGCGCGATCTGCGGCTCCGACCTTCACCTATTCCACAATTTCATTCCCGCGATGATGCCGGGAGATGTGATGGGTCACGAGATGATGGGAGAGGTCATCGAAACCGGCTCGCAGATGAACGGGCGTCTGAAGAAGGGCGACCGGATTGTCGTGCCGTTCACCATCAACTGCGGTGAATGTGACCAATGCAAACGCAGCAACTTCTCAGTCTGCGAGCGGACGAACCGCAACAAGGACATGGCCGACAAAGCGTTTGGCCACGCTACGGCAGGCCTATTTGGCTACACCCATTTGACAGGCGGTTACCCAGGCGGTCAGGCAGAATACTTGAGGGTCCCCTTCGCGGACGAAACCCACATCAAGGTTCCAGACAGTCTCACCGACGAGCAGGTGCTCTTCCTTGGCGACATCTTCCCGACCGGCTGGCAAGCGGCTGTGCAGTGCGACATCGAGCCGACCGATACGGTCGCGGTGTGGGGCTGCGGGCCGGTTGGCCAGATGACAATCCGCAGTGCTGTACTTCTCGGAGGGAAGCAGGTGGTCGCCATCGACTGCATTCCAGAACGTCTTTCCATGGCTGAAGCCGGCGGCGCGATCACAATCAACTTTCAAAAGGAAAGCGTCATCGAGCAGCTCAATGAGCTGACCGCTGGCAAAGGACCGGAAAAGTGTATCGATGCGGTCGGCCTTGAGAGCCACGTCTCGATGGGGCAACCGGACACGCTGCTAGACCGAGCCAAGCAGATGGTGATGTTGGAGAACGACCGACCGCATGTGCTGCGCGAGATGATCTATGTCTGCAGACCGGGAGGGATCATCTCCATCCCGGGCGTCTATAGCGGTCTTGTCGACAAGATCCCAATGGGTCAGGCCATGAACAAGGGCCTCACCTTCCGCATGGGGCAGACCCACGTGCGTCGGTGGACTGACGATCTGCTGCGCCGCATCGAAGAAGGTCAGATCGACCCGTCCTTTGTCATCACCCATACAGTCGGGCTCGAAGAGGGCCCCGAAATGTACAAGGTATTCCGCGATAAACAGGACAGCTGCATAAAGGTTGTTCTGAAACCGTAAGGAGGTTCCGAAATGACGTTTCTCACCAACATGACCCGTTCAGAAGGCGATCCGAAAGTCATTACATCTGGACCAAGTTCGCTCAGTTCTTACGATCGGCTGGCGCGCAATCTCGGTTGGTTCAGCATCGGCCTCGGGCTCGTCGAGATATTTGCAGCCGACAGGATTACCGGTGCGCTTGGCATGCATGGCAAAGAAAATCACGTTCGCGCTTTTGGGGTGCGCGAGATCACGTCGGGTTTCATGACGCTGTCTGTCGACAAGAAGGCCGGGCTTGCAAGTCGCATCGCGGGCGACGCGCTTGATATTGCCACTTTGGCAACGGCAATGCGGTCCGACAATCACAAGCGGGACAATGCTGCGTTTGCATTACTGATGGTTGCGGGAGTCACCCTTCTCGACATCATAGCCACGGGCGCCACGACAGCGCGGCGTAAAGTTCAAAAAGGTCATGGCCGCAGCTATGGCGAGCGCAGCGGCTTTCCGCAGGGGCTACAGGCCGCACGCGGCATGGCGCGAAAGCAGTTTGAAGACCAACAGGCCATACAGGGCACTGCAAGTGGCTTGACAAAATCAGGCGGCGGCGCCGGCGGATGAAGAGCGGGCGCAGGTCCATGCGAGGACACGCTGGAAGGCCCGATACTCCTAATCGGTGATGTGGTCGGCCGGCGACCTCCACTCGTCGCTTCCGGCAATCGGGCGGAGAGGTAACCATGGTTCTCGAACAAACCAATGGGTGGGCCCGGAGTGACGGGTGGGCCGCACTCGTCAGCTGCACCGAGCCTGGTACTGCAATAGGCGGGCAGAGGCGACACCTCTACGGATTTCGTGACCGCCCTTGCTGGTTGCCGGTCACAGCTTTCCCATCGTTGGAGGCGGCTGTTACATACGTCTGGCACCGCATCCTCTTCCAACTCGCTGGTCCGCGCACCGGTGCTGTCACTCTGAGCTTTCTCGCGCATTCGACCCTCGCAGGGAACAAATGTGACGGGATCTGAATTCGAAACACGAAGGCATAACTAGACGCACTCTCATCAAACCGGTCGCGTAATCATCAGCCAGATAATTCCCAGCACAGCAGCGAAGGCCGGAAAGCCGAAATAGAACCAGGTCCAAAACAGCGTGTGATATCGCGGCGGGAGCGGCTCACAATTCACCGCTGCGTCGGTTGCAATGTTGCGTATTTCCATCTGCATCCAGACGACCGGCAGCCAGAAAACGCCTGTCACAAGATAGAGAATGATCGACCAGACGATCCACCGGTCCCAGAGGGAATACCCGACATACCAAGCAAGCGCGATGCCGGTGATTGGCTGAGCGATCACGGCCGTTGTGGTGAACACGAAATCCGCAATCACCACGATCCGAGCGACGGCGGCCACGGTCGTGGCATTGCCGGTGCGATGCGCGACCAACATAAAGAAAGCGATGCCCGCGCCGGTGCCGAGAAGAACGGTGGCGCCGGCGATATGCAGGAACTTGAGCACGAAATAGATCATCGCTCCTCCAGAACTGCGAGAGCAACGAGGTGCAGCACGAGGATCGGCCATACCTTGGTCAGCGGCCCGAGCGGCGCACTCCATAACTCCGGTAATATTGCCGTGCCGGCCGCTGAATAGAAGAGCGACAGCAGGACAGCTGCAAAAAGGCCCAATCGTGCAGTGCGGCGCCAAGCGATGGCGCATCCGATTACGATGTCGGCAAAAGCCCCAGCGATCACGCTTGGTGTTGCCAAGAACCCTGCTCCGCCTGCCAGCATCAGTTCGACACCCTCCTCGAAACCTGATGTCAGTGAAATAGCCCCGGTCGATATCCAGAAGAGTGGCAGCAGCACAAAAATGACCGGTTTCAGGAAGTAGAGTTTGGCAAACCACCGCTCCTGAACCGAAACGGGGCGACGCGCCAAAGCCTCGTCCAATGATGCCGGCAGGATTCCCGTAGCGCCGATCCAATCCGTTGGATCACCCACCGCACCGCGGACAATCTCCCTTGCGGCAGTGCTTCGAACCGGCGGCCGCCATCCCAGCAACCCGGCACTGTCGCCGAGTCGATAGAGAAGGCTCGCGAGCGGGCGGGGCAGCAGATAGCGCTTGGCGGGAGGCCAGCCGAGCCACCTTCGGTATCGCGCTACGATCTCATGGAACTCAAGCTGTTGCGGCCCGACGATTTCGAGCGAGAGTTTCGATGGCGCGGCTTTGTCGACAAGGCGAAGGACGGTTTCGGCGACGTCCTCCAGCTGCACCACCTGAAGTTTCCCCGTGGACGGCATCAATGGCAGAAGCGGCAGCGCGGCAAGCCCGCGAAACAATGCACTCGAGCCAAAGGCCGCGTCGCCAAGGATCACCGCGGGACGCAGTATTACCCAGTCAAGATCGGTTTCCATTAAAGCCATGTCGCCGGAAAGCTTCGTGCGCGAGAACGCCGACGGCTGCTGCCGATCCACTCCGATCGCCGAGAAATGAAGCATTCGACGCACCCCAGATTGCTCGCATGCACGAAACAAGGCTCGTGGGCCGCGAGCGTGGACGCCGGTCATACGGTGACCCATTCCTTCCTGCAGCGCGCCCGAACAGTTGACGACTGCATCTATGCCTTCGAGCTGACGCAGCCAGTCGGCGGGACCTACGGCCCTTGCCACGTCGACTTCGACCCAAGCGCCGGGGTCTGCAGCCGGCCGCTTTCCAGGGCGAACCGCGCGGGTGACATCATATCCACCTGTCGCCAGCCGGGCGCAGACCGCGCTGCCAACCAGTCCCGTTGCGCCGATGACTAAAATTTTCATGCTTGCGGCCTTCGCGATCAAAAGCTCCGAACTTCTGCGTGCGCCAATCGTTCCGGTGTTCGCAGCGAGCGGTTCATCGGAAATGCGAGCTCAACTTTCCTGCATTTGCCGGAGGCGGTTATGCACCGCAACGGCTGCTATTTCGCCTTGAGCCATCGACACCCCAAGCTGATTCAGACCTGTCACAACGTCGCCGACCGCATATAGTCCCGGCACCCGGGTGGCCTGATGTGCATCAACTTTTATCCGACGATCTTCCTCGAGATCAGCCCCCAATTGCTTCGCCAACTCCGAGCGCGGGCGAATCCCCAATGCGGAATAGAGCACCACCCCTGTCATGGTGGGTGAGGCATTCATGACGAGGTCAACGGTGCCTTTCTCGCGACGCACGCACCCTGTCAACTTCTCGCGACGCAGGGCGACACCGTCAGCAATAAGGCGAGACATGGTTGCGGCGCTGAAGTTCGTTCTTTCGCCGAGCGTCACGATTGTTATCTCGCGCGTGAACGATCGGAGAAAGCCGGCTTCCGAAGCGGCGCCCTCTGTCGTGCCGATGATGACGACTGGTCGCCCAGCGATTTCGTACCCATCGCAAATCGGGCAGAAGCGCAGATGCCCCGAGCGGGTGAGACGCTCGGCGTCCTCAATCGGCGGCAGATTATCTTCGACGCCGGTCGCGACGATGACATTTTTGGCGCGCACGTGGCAGCCTGCGTAGTCAACGATGAAGCCCGCAGTAGCGTCGTTTCGCACCTGCGATACCGCCTCTGCCACGATCGCTATACGAAGGTTCTGCAGCTGCCTTCTCATGCGTCTCGACAATTCGCCACCCTCAATACCTTCGGGGAAAGCCGGATGATTTCGCGAGAGCGGAATAAGCAGCGCGCGGCTGCGACCAGAGTCGACGACGAGAACGCTGCGGTTCAACCTCCCAAGATAGAGGGCGGCTGACATGCCACCAGGCCCGGCCCCTATCACGAGGGCATCCAGCTCTGCCAGCGTGTTCGCCATCGTTCGATTTCCTCCGAAAAACCCGGCACCCCAACCTCGCCAAGGCTTCGCAGTTCCCGGAGATTCGATGCGAGACGTCAAGAGGGTTGCTGTTGGTGGAATTTTCTGTAGCTGCTCATTGGTAAAGCTTATTTGGCGGGCCAGCACGATCGGGAGATCCGGAATACGTGCTCAGTGACGACCATCGGCATCCTTGCTCGTTCAAATGCGATGGCTGCTAGCTCTTCTGATCAGCCAAGGCGGCTTTTCCACGATGCCGACGGTAAGTCTCCGTGCAATTTTTTTGTTAGATGGCTCGCATGCTTCCACGCTTCATAAGGCGCCGACAAGTAACGTCACGCGCGATGCTTTGTTTCTCAGGCTGATCATCTTTTCAGCTCACATCGATGGGCCTCCGTACAGAAAGATTGCAGCTTCGATGGTAATGCGGCGATGTCCGGTATAGTGTTGAGAAAGTCATCAGCTCGTGACCTGGTGGATCAGGCGTGTAACATGATCATGAACCCCTTTTCCAATTCCAGCCGCGCCCGAGAACGCTTTCTCGAAGCTTTCCTGCAGAGTGCCATCGAATATGCGATCATCTCCGTCGATCTCGATCACAAGGTGACCACATGGAATGAAGGTGCGCGCCGGATCCTCGGATGGGAAGAGAGTGAAATCATTGGCCAGCCCATCGGCGTAATCTTTACGCCGGCGGACCGAGAGACGGGTGTGCCTCAGCGAGAGATGACCGCGGCTTTGGCCGAGGGCCATGCAGATGACGAAAGATGGCACACTCGAAAGGACGGTTCGTTATTCTGGGCATCAGGCCAGTTGATGGCGCTGAGGTCGGATGACGGCGAGCTCGAAGGTTTCCTGAAGATACTCAGAGATCGAACTGAGCAGCGAGAAAATGAGCAACGACAGCGCGTCCTAATGCACGAGCTCTCGCATCGGATAAAGAATACGCTGTCGGTCGTTCAGGCTATCATCAGCCAGTCCTTCAGAAGCGCCGCCAGCATGGAGGACGTCGAGCAGGCGATATCGGCGCGCATCAACGCCTATGCCCACGCGCATGACATTCTGCTGCAGAAAAACTGGCTGTCTGCGACCATGGACACGATTGTCGAGGCGACCGCGAGCAATCTCGGACTTGGATCGGAACGTTTCAAAGCACGTGGCCCCACCGTCGAACTGAACCCCCAGGCTGCGTTAGCGTTCTCTCTCGTGCTGCACGAGCTTGTCACGAACGCGACGAAGTACGGGGCCCTATCGGCGGATACCGGAGTGGTCGAAATCGAGTGGTCCCTGCGTCGAGAAGCGGGCGACGATCGCCTCGACGTCCGTTGGCGAGAGCGCGGCGGCCCGGCTGTGGCAGCTCCGAAAAGGAGGGGCTTCGGCTCCCGGCTCATCTATTCCAGCCTGTCTGCTTTCGGAAATGTCGCTGTTGATTATGCCCCGACAGGCCTGGTACTGAGCCTCGACGCATCGCTCCAGAGCCTGCAAGATCAAAATTGTTCCAATTCTCCGAGCTAGTCATTTAGTGCACAAGCCATTGAATCAGCTGCGATGAGAGCGCGATCCCAGGTGCTGCTTGGTTCGGTATTGGTCGGCTACGACGGCAGCGTCGTCGCCATCCCTCATCTCCAACTTTCCACCTCAGCTGGCTATCACAAACCGCAGCATCCGCAACACGGACTTTAGTTCCGTGATCTTGGTATCGTGCGAGCCCGCGCGTCGGACCTTCGAGTTCACCGCAAAGAAAAGCATCGCGCTTTATGTTCCGGACGGTGGAACGAAGAAGCTTGCCTGGGGTTTCTAACTCGCGAATCTGATAGTTCGGCACGAGAGGAAATCCCATGAAAACGTTTATTTTCGCCGCAGCGCTTCTGGGCGCGTCGGCATTGTCAGCCATAGCCCAGACGGCGCCCGCAACGACAAGTGACGGCAAGACGCCGGCCGTCGCAACTCCTGACTCGAACAACCCTACCGCCCCGGTGGAAGGCGCCAACAGCTTCACCGAGGGTCAGGCCAAGGACCGTATTGAAAAGGCCGGCTATACTGAGGTCAAGGACCTCAAGAAGGATGACAAGGGCATCTGGATGGCGTCTGGCAGGAAGGACGGCAAGGCAGTCGTCATCGCTCTCGACTACCAGGGCAACATCGTCGCCAAGTAACGCAACAAATCCTTCCGGAGAATAACCATGAGAACCGTAACTGGACTTTTTGATGATTATACCGACGCCAGCTCTGCAGTCAGCGCGCTTGAAGCCGCCGGCGTCCCTTCTAACGACATCAGCATCGTTTCCAACAATGCCGACCATCGCCACGGCGAGCATTCCAATGCAGGCGAGGGTGCGGGCGCGGGCGCCGGCATCGGCGCAGTTGTCGGCGGCGCCGGCGGCCTTCTGACGGGCCTGGGCCTAATGGCGATCCCGGGTGTCGGCCCGGTCGTGGCAGCCGGCTGGCTGGCGGCAACCGCTGCCGGCGCCGCCGCCGGTGCGGTCGCCGGCGGTGCAACAGGCGGCATCATCGGCGCAATGACGAGCTCCGGTGTGTCTGACGAGGATGCAAATGTTTATGCTGAAGGTGTCCGCCGGGGCGGCTCGCTGGTCACTGCCAAGGTCGAGGACGCGCTTGTCCCGGAAGCAGAAGCAATCCTCAAGCGCTCCAGCTGGGTCGACCCGGCTGCACGCCGTGCCGCTTACACCAAGGAAGGTTGGACCAGGTTCGACGACACGCTCGACCCCTATGGCCCGGAACAAATCGAACGCGAACGTAGTCGTTACCGCCTATAACTTCTATGGATGCGCGCGCCCCGCGGTGGGCGCGCGTTTCGCGCGCCGGACCCGCGAAGCTTTCGATCTGGGTTTCGGATTCGGTAGGTCCGCCGGTAGTAAGCCGTAGCTTTCCGAGCCCAACACCCCACAGTGGCAGCGATCATTAGGCAATTGCTGTTGATTACCGATGCAGCATAGCGAAGGCGACTACGCCTGGGAGCCAGGCGCTGGAGAGCTGCAGGATCATTGGTCAACAACCGCACCTTCCGCCCGGGCATTGGACCGGTAGGGCAAACCGCAACGACGCCGATGGGACCGGTATGTAGGCTCATTGGACCGGTACCAGCTTATCGCCGGCGCGGACGCTCTGCGAGCGCGATCCTGTGCGGAGTCTCCGGATCGATCAGATCCGGGCGCCGTGTTCGACTATCGCGCCCCTATCCGTGAAATGCGGACTGGCGGCCTCAGCGGGCGGATGGAACAGATCTGTAGGGCGAGATTCTCAATCTTCAGAATCTTTGACGCCCTCCTGCCTGAAAGCGCGATGGGCGGTGGGGAGGATCAGACGGAACCCCCTCTCGCGTCTTCCCAGTTGTCGGTTCCACGGCCGATGTAGCGGAGTTGACCGGTGCAAGCCCTACTCCGAAGACAGGCGCTCTCCCGGCGGCAGGTTGGACGGTTGAAGGTGGAGCGGAAGCAGACATCAGGTTCGAGGTAGATCAGGTTCGTGATGAGCTTGTAGAAGCTGGATTCATTTCCGACCATATGACCAAGGTTTGCTCCTTCAAGCTGGCTTTGAGATCATCGGGAAACCCGCCGCTCGATCTTTGTTCCGAGATGCGTTGTGGGGCGTCCGCTACCAGAGGGCGCTCAACCCGACCGGGGAGCGCCCTCTCATCCCGGACGGTTGCGCACTTGCGACAGAGGGGAGCGCCGCGGTGCGGTCGTCGATACGGGGTGTGACGGATAAATGAGTACGGCTCCCGCCTCCTTCAATAGGGGACCCACGCGCCCAGCGAAGAGCAGCCATGCATTGGAGATCTGTGACTGAACACCATATATCGGTAAACTCTCTTAGATGGATAACATGGTATCGAGGATCAAAAGAACCTTGACCGTCGGCCAACGCGCGGCCGCGGTCGAGAGGACGAACGCGATCGCGCAGGAATCAGCCGCCGAGGAACGCCAGCGTCGCGAAGAGAAGACCGAGCGGCTGCGGCAGCTCAGGCTTGCATCTGCGAAAGCGACGCCGCTGAAGTGAACGCGGCTGCCATCGAGGCATGGAATCCTCGTGCAAGAATTCAATTTCAAAAAATCGGAGAAGACGATGGATCATGTTTCGAGGAATCCCGAGACCGCCACTGCCTTGCAGGAGGACCGCCTTGCCAAGGGCTACAGCCTGGAAGATCTGGCGATCACGACTGGCCTGACGGTCGACGAAATAGAGGCGGCCGAGCGCGGCGACAACGTGCCCACCAGCAACATCGAGCGGATCGAGCACGCGCTGAGGTAAAACCCGGCGCTTTCAGCCGAACAAATTCCACACCGCGAAAACTGACTGGGGCAAATCCGCCGAACGTTATCTTGCATTGCGCTTCATCTGGGGTTAGCCGGCGGTAGCCGTGCTGTCAACAACCGCGCCCTGCGCCTCTGAGCCAGGTCATCTTGCTGACTAAGGCGCCAAGACATCGCTATCAAAGAAAGTCGACAAGGAGGGACCGAAGTCGCTAAGACCCGGCACTTAGGCGCCGTATTTCCGCCCCCTTGCTCCGCTGGGCAATCCATGCCTCTATTTAACCCTAGAGGGGTGAGCTTCAACGCCATGGCATTACGCACGAAGATAGCCGATTCGCGGCGCGGAGCGGGGTCGACCTCCATCCCCCAAGGGACAACGAAAGACTTGAGGATGAGTGTTTTGCGCAAGAATTCAACTCGGGTTGGCCCCGGCTATCCACAGGTCGTTGTGCTCGTCGGCGCAACAGGTGATCTCTCAAGGCGCAAGCTACTGACCGGGCTGTTCCACCTCACCAATGCGGGCTTCATCCCAGGATGTCGCATTATCGGCGTCTCGCTCGACGACATCGATGCGGATGCCTTCCGCACCATCGCCCGTGACTCGCTGGACAAGTTCTTGACACGCAAGTTCTCGCAGTCCGAATGGGAAGCGTTTGCCGCATCGCTCGACTACGTCCCGCTCTCTGCCGGCGCCAATGCTCTCAAGGACGCGGTCGACAGGGCCGAAGAAGCACTCGGCGCCGAAACGCGGCGCGTGCATTATTTATCCGTGCCACCAAGTGCCGCCCTTCTGGCCGTGCAACTCCTCGCCCAGGCAGAGCTGACTGAACGCTCCCGTATCATCATGGAAAAGCCCTTCGGCACGGACCTTGCCAGTGCCGTTGCACTGAACAAGAAGCTGCACGAAGTGTTCGACGAGAAGCAGATATTCCGCATCGACCATTTCCTCGGCAAGGAGCCGGCGCAAAACATCCTGGCCTTCCGATTTGCCAATGGCCTGTTCGAACCAATCTGGAACCGCAACTTCATCGACCATGTGCAGATCGACGTTCCGGAGACGCTCGGCCTTTCCACCCGCGCCGCCTTTTACGAGACCACCGGCGCCTATCGTGACATGGTGGTGACCCACCTCTTCCAAATCCTCGCCTTCATGGCGATGGAGCCGCCCACTGCCCTTGAGCCTGCGCCAATCTCGGAAGAGAAGAACAAGGTGTTCCGCTCCATGTTGCCAATTGAGCCGCGCGACGTGGTGCGCGGTCAATACATTGGCTACCGTAATGAGCCAGGCGTCGACCCCGAAAGCGACACTGACACCTTCATCGCCCTGAAATGCGCCATCGACAACTGGCGCTGGGCTGGCGTGCCCTTCTACCTGCGTACCGGCAAGCGGATGGCCGAGGGGCAGCGCATTATTTCGATCGCATTCCGCGAGCCCCCGAAATCGATGTTTCCTGCTGGCTCTGGCGTGGGGGCACAGGGCCCTGACCACCTCACCTTCGACCTTGCTGATGCTTCCAAGGTCTCGCTTTCCTTCTATGGTAAGCGCCCTGGGCCGGGCTTCCGGCTCGACAAGCTCTCGCTGCAATTCGCTATGAGCGAAACCGGCCTGATTGGCGAAGTTCTGGAGGCTTATGAGCGTCTGATCCTCGACGCCATGCGCGGTGACCACACGTTGTTCACTACGGCCGAGGGTATTGAGCGGCTCTGGGAGATTTCCCAACCTCTCCTCGATAACCCGCCGCCCGTACGCCTCTACGACCAGGGCGGCTGGGGGCCGAAGTCGATCCACCAACTCATTGCCCCGCACGCTTGGCGCCTACCGTTCGAGCGCGCCTGGAGGGATGCGGCAAAGCGGGATTGATGGTCAACATTTGGACGATACCGGCGACCAGCATAGCGCCGCCCAATTGCGAAAAATCTCCCGGCCGGATCGTTCAAATGGCACGCCTCCTGAGGATCACTATCGCCTTGCTGATCGGTATGGCAACTCGATACCGCCGGTCTGGCGCCTTGGTAAATTGGCTGGGCTGGTTGATCGCGTCAGGACTCAACGATTGGGATAGCGGTCAAGAAGAAACCCTTGCAAGCGGCCACGCCCGCTATTTAGGGGAATGTCTTTAAATAACCGTGATATGAGGCGCGGTCGCAGTCCTTGCCTCTCATCGATGAGGAGGAATGACATCCTCTTTATTTCAATCGTAATCACGCCTGCATTGTCATGGCGACGATAACTCCGCGAATCAATCGCATGGAATCCGTTTTCCACCGCCCAGTCGGCTATCATATCCGCGTTCATCAAGGGTCCTGCTCTAGGAGATGGGGACGTGGTTTTTCCAGCTGTCCCGGCCGTGCAAATCGCTTTTGCAGTGCTACAGGTACCGCAACTGAAACGATTTAAGCCAGCCAAATCCGTCCATAATTCCACTTCTCACATCGGTGTTGCTAGAAAGACTCGCGGCAATCAGTACGACTCAGCCGTAAGCCCCGCCCATTTGGTGCTCGAGAATGGAACCGACGCCCCTGCTAGGCAATGATCGGCGTTCTCAAAAGCCAATTGCGATCATTGCCGAGCAGAGGCGATCCGATAGCCTGGCGAACGCCCCTTCGTTTGAATGCTTTGCTGGAGGCGCTCTAACGACGAATAGCCAAGCGATCCGGCGACGACCGCCACCGGCGTTGTTTCATCGCGTAACGCGGGGTAGGCAAGGTGAATTCGCCACTCCGTCAGTCAAGCACCATCGCCGAAAGAATCCAGCGGTCGCCCGCCGTCATTGCTAGCTTCCGTAGATGGGTCCACGCGAGATTGCACTGTCGGCCCGTCGCAATTCAAAGCGCATCATCATGCCATTGGCGGTTTTGCTTTCGGGCAAGCAGTATGGAATCCGGACTGATCTCCGTTTTCAAAATCATTGTCCAGCCGCCCGCGAATAGGAACCCTCTTTCGGCTACATTCGCCGCCTTCGCTGGCAGGATTAGGCGCTATGGGCCGAAGCATTACGCGGGGATGACGGCCGAGCTACGACCGAGACGAGCACCGAAGAATCGTTAGGTCGGACGATTAAAGAACGTTCGCTGGATAGCATTGCGCGAACTCTTGCGCTGCCCGGAGCCCGCTCTCCCATGCCCCGTGAGCTGTGGAGAAGTCAGATCGATTTGTCGCCTCGCCTGCGAAGAACAGGCGCTCGCCCACAGGTTTCGCCAGTCTTTCACGGTCGCTGGCGCGGCCGGGCAGCGCGTGGCTATATGAACCGTGTATCCATTCGGCATTGCACCACGAGGAGGAGGCGATCGGCTTGAGATGGCGCCGTATCTCTCCACCGAGCAGCGCTGCTAGTTCCTCAAGGGCGAAGGCGAAAGCATCAAGAACTCCTGCATTTTCGATTGCGATCGCGCCTGGTCCACCGAAGAATCCCTCAACGACAGATCGACCCAAGGGTCTGATGTAGTAGCTGCCCGTTTCGTCATTGGCGGGATTGCCGAGAAGATGGGTTTCCGCCTCCAGACCGTGATTTCCACTGAGTTCGAAGAAAAGCTTGTCGGCAAGGCCGAGCGGTAGATTAGCAGCTGCGTGCAGGTGGTCGTCCATTTCGGTATCGAATTCGATAAGGGTTCTGGCAAGCACGGCAGTCGAGACAGTCACGATAGCCGCCTGGGAATCAATTGCTCCGCGATCGGTCTCAATCCTGACGCCGGTTCGGGTTAGCCGCACCTTCCTCGCAGCGCAAGATAGATAAAGAGGAACAGCCGGCATACCCCTTACCAATAACGTCCCATACCCTTCACGCACCCGCCAGTTTGACTGGGTCGCGGCCTTATCGTAGGCAAGAAAATCCTCGACTGAGAGGCGATCGAGTGGCGCACCGTTAAGATATCCGCTTAGAGATTGACAGTAAGCGTTCCACTTCCCACCCGGGCCAAGGGCATCTGAAGCTCGGTCAGAGGTCGGTGGGGCACTTTCCATCTGTTTAGACATTCCCGACCAAGCCTCGAGGGCAGCTTTTCGATCATCGGGAGGAAATCCGAGATCGCGCCATTGATCTTGCCAAGCAGTGCGACCTTTGATGACATCGAAGCCTTCAGCCCTTGCCAGATCGACCAGCGGATTACGCTCACCGGAATGTAGCCAACCACAACCCATGTCGAGCGGAAAACCATAGATCTCGTTGGTCCAGGCTCGGCCTCCGACGCGGCTGCTTGCTTCAATGACCACTACCTTGCGCCCTTGCGAATTCAGCATGCGGGCAGCTGAGATCCCAGCCGCCCCCGCGCCGATTATCGCTACCTCGAAGTCCATCACCAGCTCCGTTAAAATTTGTGAAATTAACCGCCGTATTCTCCCGAACCAAGCTACAGGGACTATAACGTCCGAAGATCTTTGTTAGTGTACAATCATGAGCTTTTTCGAAACCCTAATTGCGCTTCTGGCAGTGGCCGTGATTCTGCTCCAGATCACCCGGCGACTCCGCCTGCCCTACCCGGGAATTCTCGCCGCGGCCGGAGTAGCCGTCGCGATGGTGCCCGGTGCGCCGAATATCCCAATTGATCCCCATACGGCGCTTGCGCTTTTCATTGCGCCGGTCCTCGTCGACTCCGCGTACGACTTTCCTATCGGCGCTGCAAGGCGCATGCTCTTGCCGATCTTTGTTTATGCCGTAGTCGCCGTTCTCGCTACTACGGGTGTCGTCGTTGCAATCAGCGCGATGACCGTCGGCCTCCCAATAGCCGTTGCCGTCACTCTTGGCGCGATCGTTGCTCCTCCGGACGCTGCGGCAGCAACCGCCGTCCTGTCGGGACTACCCGTCGATCGCAGGGTGGATACGCTGCTTAAGGGCGAGAGCCTGTTCAACGACGCGACCGCCCTGCTACTTTTCAGTGCGGCTCTGAGCGTCCAAGCCAGTGGCGGCTTGGGGTCTGCGACCGTAATTAGGATTGCGGTCGCGGCACCGGGAGGGATACTTTTCGGTATCGCATTTGGTTATCTTCTGTCCAGACTCAGACCACTCACAGAAAATACGGTAGGCGGGACGCTTCTCCAGTTCGTTTACGCGTTCGCGACCTGGATAATCGCCGAAAGACTGCATCTGTCGGCGGTCTTGGCTACAGTATCCAGCGCTATGACTATCGCCACCCTGGCGACCGTCAACGACTCGCCCCGGATGCGGGTCCATTCGTTTGCCGTATGGACAACCGTCGTTTTTCTCCTGAATGTCGTAGCATTCTTGCTGATGGGCTTGCAGGCAAAGAACATCGTCCGGACGATGTCCCCCGATGAGCTAGCGCGCGCTATCTGGTTTGCCACGATTGTTGTCATAGGTGTGATTGTTTGTAGGATCGCGATTGCTTTTCTGTTTCACGCGGTAGTGACTTACCGACACGACAGGGGAGCTTATCTCGCACCATTCCTACACGGAGAGACAATGCTGGTGGGTTGGGCGGGAATGCGTGGCCTCGTCACTCTCGCGACAGCTTTCGCTCTCCCGCCAGATTTCCCCGAGCGGGACCTCGTAGTCCTCGCCGCCTTTGCGGTTGTGCTGGCAACGCTGGTCATCCAAGGCGCAACACTGGCTCCTATGATCCACTTTCTCCAGCTAGGGCGTCAAGCAATGGTCCGCGAAGAGACCGATGCCGCGCGAGCCGGCCTTGCTGAAGCCGCGATCGCCAGGTTGGCCTTGGAAGAAGGTCCGGAAGCGGCAGCTCTGATTGCTCTCTATGCCAAGACCGCAGCCGATCCAGGCGGCCTTTCCGACGACCGTCGCGGCAGCCTGTTGCGTGCCGCGACGCTAGCTCAGCGCCAGCGCCTCGATGAACTGAGAGACGGGGATCTCATCGGTCCGACGCAATATCTCGAATTGCAGGAGGATCTGGACTGGCAGCAGCTGGCGGCGGAGTCCGAGAAAGACAGGCGGATCACAGAAAGCTGAGGCCAATCCGCCTTGTGGCTCCCGTTAGAGAGCCATACCAGACTGGCATCACAACTGCATTGCGCGCTGTGGCAACCTTTTCGGCGAAGTCTTCTGGCCGCCACTGCGGACATCGACCGTATGTCTGTCAGGCTCGGATTTCGGCGGATCACCGGAGCGCCGTCTCCGCGAAACGATGCTTTGGCCACATCGCACATGACGCGCCGAGCCTCGTAGCGCTCATACCCATCCCCGGGGCCGCTAAGAGCCCTGTTACTGGCACCACTTTCAACGTAAGCGCTTTCACCGGGGACTGCCAATTTAGTTGGGCGACGTCGAGTTCAGCGCACCTCGGATAGTTCGCCGTCGGGAACAAGGGCCCGCGCGGATCGTAAGTCTCGCGGGCCGTGCGGGAATTGTGTAGTCCCTGACAACCATGCACATGAGTAGCCTGTGCGGCCCACTCAACTCAAATTCCCGACCACACTGCCAGGCCGCATCGGCGCCGCCGCTTATCGCGAAAGTGGTATCGAGATGCGCGATCTGCCTGGCCTGCTCATCGAGGTATCCCACTGTGAGGCGATGTGAGAGACAATGTCAGCGCGAGAACCGGGGGCGAGACAAAGGCTCTCGTCGTAGAGGACGAGTTCTTCATCGCCGATGAACTCCGACGCAATCCGACCACTCCAGGATTGCTGGTGCTTGGGCCGGTATCATCCAACGAGGACGCTCTCGATCTGCTGGAGCAGGAGCTCCCTGACATCGCCGTCCTCGACGTCCATCTCGGCGGGGCAAGAGTGAGCCCCGTAGCGGCGAAGCTTCGGCAGTTCAATGTTCCGTTCGTCCTGGCGACGGCGAGTCCTGACCATGAACTTGCATCTGATCCAGTCCTCGCCGGCGCGCTCAACCTGGGAAAGCCAACAGATATGGACCGTCTCATCGAAACCGTTCGAAAACTGGTCAAGTGGCGGTCGCCCCGAAGACGGGCGCCTAATGATGAGTGCCTATCAGTGGCTGGTCGTCGTCGAAGTTGCCGTTGCTGGCGGCATCGTAGGCATTCAGGCTCCTGCAGCCGCCGCGCGTCCCGAACGCGGTCAACTTGACCAATATGGCCCGAGCGCGCTCCACCGCCGTTTCTTCGTCCAGATGCCCGCCGGCGGCAACGTGGACCGTGACCGCGTCGCCGTCGTCGCCGACGAAGTCGATCCGCCAGCCCGTGTTGTCGTGGCCTACCTTGGTGTCGGTCAGATGCATGACTCACCCCGCCTTCCGGCCTTTGAGGTCGGCCTGGATGCTCTTTTTCAATGCGTCCATGATATTGACGACGTTCGATGCCGGCGCTGGCGCTGTTTTACCCTTTGCGGTCTTCTTGGGCTTCAGCAGCTTCTTCTTCTCCTCGATCAGCTTCACCAGGCTGGCCTGGATCGGGTCCCTGACCATGTTCGTGGACCAGCGGGCCGACTTCTGCTTGATGAGTTGCTGAACAAGTGGAACGAGATCGGGATCGGCTTCCGCCTCGATGTCTTCGAAGTAATTCTCCTCCGGACGTACTTCGTCGCCGAACCTTAGCGACCAAAGGACAATGCCTTCGTCGCGGGGTTCGAGGATGACGGCACGCTCGCGCCGGCCCATGACGAGCTTCGAAACGCCGACGACCTTATCGGCCTTCATCGCGTCCCTGATGACGGCGAAAGCCTCGTTCCCGACCGCGTCGTCAGGCATCAGATAGTGGGGCTTCTCGAGGTAGATCCACTCGATGCTGTTGGCCGGAACGAACTTTTCGATGTCGATGGTTTTCACCGTGTCGAGCGCCACCCGATCCAGATCGTCCTCGGTCAAGATCACGTAGTCGTTCTCGCCGCGGGCGTAGCCCTTAGCCTCATTCTCGTCTTTCACAGGCTTGCCCGTGACAGAATCGACGTATTGCGAAACGACCCGATTTCCAGTGTCGCGGTTGAGGGTGTGGAAGCGAACCTTTTCGCTCTCGCTGGTCGCGGGGGTCATCGCCACAGGACAGGTGACCAACGAGAGCTTCAGGTAGCCTTTCCAATAATAACGCGGTGCCATCGGTCAATCTCCTCAGCTTGCCTTGCGACGCGGTGCAGTTCCAGAAGCGGTGGCTTTTGAAGCTGCGCCGCGTGTGGCGCGCTGTCGGCCAGTGCCCTGATTGGCGTTGGCGGCGGTGCGCTTCGGCTTGTCCGCCGCCGCCTTCATCATCCCTGCACTTTCGCGGAGGGCGGCGAGCAGATCGTTCGGCTTCGACACTTCGACCTTCTTGGGCTTCGGCAAGGCTTTGCCCTCGATCTTCGCCTTGACCAGGTCTGCGAGAGCGGCTTCATAGCGATCGTCGAAGGTCGCAGGGTCGAAGGTTCCCTTCTTGGTGCCGATGATGTGCTTGGCGAGATCGAGCATCTCCCCCTCGATCTTCAGCTTGGGAATTTCCTCGAAGGCCTTCTTCGACGAGCGCACCTCGTAGTCATAGTTCATTGTCGTGGCGATGAGGCCTTTGCCATGCGGCCTGATCAGCACGGTCCGCATCCGGCGGAAGAGAACGGTGTGGGCTATGGCGACGACGTCTGACTTCTTCATGGCGTCGCGCAGAGCTGCGTAGGCGTCGCCGCCCATCTTGTCAGGGGTCAGGTAGTACGGCTTGTCGAAGTAGACGTCGTCCACATCTGAGCAGGGAATGAAGGCTTCAATCTCCAGCGTCTTGTTGCTTTCCGGGATCGTCGCGGCGATCTCTTCGGGATCGATGATGATGTACTGGCCGTTCTCGATCTCGAAGCCTTTGGTTTGTTGCTCCTTGGGAACCGGGTCCTCTGTCTCGCTGTCGATGAAGACGCGGTTCACCCTGTTCCCGGATGCCTTGTTGATCGTGTTGAACGTAAGGCGCTCTGACGTGCTTGCCGCCGTATAAAGCGCTACTCCGCAGGAGACCTCACCGAATTTAATGAAGCCCTTCCACTGCGCGCGATGCCCTGTTGCCATGACGCTTCTCCGAATCACCTTGTCGCGACTCAAAGACGTCTCAGGGTGATTCGTTCCGACACGAAACGAATCATTTTTCAATAACTTACGGAAGTGCGTTCAGAAATTGATTCTGATGAAGACTTGTCCTGGTGGTTGAGCAAAAGCTACCCATCCGCTTCACGCGCAGCCTCCACCCGCGGATCGAGGAATGAGTGGCAACACTGTCATCGTCTTCATCGATCAGAAGCGTCGTCACCACCCCATCCGATGCAATGACCCCTGGCAGCCCCAGTGCGGAGGGCTCGGAGGCTCGACGGTATCGATCACCGTGTGGTTCCCGCCCATCGTGCCTCCAGCGTCCATAGGTCTGTACGTCACCCTATTTATCCTTCGTCCGAAAATGCATAGCCGGTTCGGCCGTCGCTTGAAGCCAAGCATACGGACATGCGTGTTTCCGGGGAACCACGGAAATCGTGGCGAGTTTCTCTCGCGGACCTTCATCAAGGGAGAAACCCGATGGCAAAGAAACAGACATCCCGAGGCCGCACACAGGATCGCGCCCGCGTCGCCGGCGGCCAGGATCATGAGGTGAAATACGAAGCGAAGAAAGAAGGCGTCTCCAAGGACACCGTCAAGAAGGCCGTCAAAAGCGCCGGAAACTCACGGAAGAAGGTTGAAACCGAAATCGGCCGGCACTGATCCGTTTCCAATTTCAGCTCTCAAGGCCAAATGAACCGGCGATCCCTTAGCTCGCCACGTCGAAGCGGAGCCTTTCAGAGGTCTTCCAATGACAAGGGACACTCCAAACGACTATCGCATCATGTCGAAAGCTGTCCGGGAATGGTATCGGTACTACGACGTCGAGTGGGACGACCAGGCTTCGTCGTTTCTCTGCGATGCGGCGATCGAACTCTACGACCACGGCTGCCGATCGGTCGAGGAGATGGCGACGATTTTAATCGGGAGGTATGTCGGGCTCGCCGCTACTCGTATCAACGCGCCAACGTCTAGCTCGGTCCACTGAGAGCGCCGTCAGCCGCGAGCGCGAAACCAACGAGCGCGGAGACGGTGAAAGCGGGCTCTCGGGCTCTGCAGTGAGCCGACGTCGTGTAGGCTGACAGCACCTGAAAGCCGGGTACTTGTACTAACCGCCCGATTGGAGAGCATGGTGACTGCAGTATCTCCTTAACCTTGACGATGATGGCATCGATTTGGTCACCAATGTAATTCAAGACTAGTGTGACGTTCACCATGTTCCCACTGGAGTGCGAGCTTTTGCGAGAGGCGATTCGCTTTGCTGTCGGGATGGTGGCTTTCCGGCGACAACGTCGGTCGCGCTTTTCGAGGCGATCAAAACGCATATGGAACATCCCCTGGGTAACACGGCACGAGCAGGCTCTTACCGAATCAGGTAGAGCCGCATATTGCAATCCAAGGCGAAATCAATACGTCGCGACGTAGGCCAACAAAGTTTCTCGATCAGAGCGATTTCGAATCTGGCGCTTGCATCCCTTTACTGACCTACCCATTATTACAGCCTTGCGCGAAAGTAGATCCATCGCCGCATCCGGCGAGACAGCGCTGTCGTTTTTTGGCCGAGTGAGCATCGCTTGGTTTTGACGTCGGATCTGAACCGTCGTTCCTAGGCCAGTGGGGGAACAGGGGTGCCTCATTTACGAGACGGTTCGTTGATTTCAACAACTCGTATGATCGAATTAGAAGGTCGTGGGAAGATGACAGGGTAACATCGACGGAGGTCTTGCGCATGAGGGTACACCGCTATTTGCAGGCGGGAGCACATGGTAACCCTCAGCCGTCAGCGCCTATTTTCGGTTGCCGACGATAGAGGGGAATATAGGGTACACTTTCGAAGAGACCACATTTACCGATCTTCACGTGCGGCGAGGGATCGATCCACGCGTCAATGGCGCGCTACGACGCAGATTTCCCGCGCAACACACCCTGGCGGCCGTCCTGTTGATTTGCTTTGGTTAGAGACGATCCGCGCGCAAACGACCCCTGCCCGTCCGCACCTTGAAGTCGACACTGCGAAAGCGATTCTTACGGTTGAGTTCCCATCTCGTACACGCAGTTGAGCGTGCACCTACATCGCAGTCTTGGATCTTCAAGGGCCTGCTTGTCCAGATGATGGTAAACACCGGGGACGGGCTAGTAACCGCCAATATCGCCGCGAATTGGACCGATACCTTGCGGCTGTGCATAGGTTGTGTTGTCCGATCCACTAGTTGCGCATCCCGAGAGTGTCACGAAGACGATCGCTATTGCGGCCAAAATGCATTTGAGAGGCACGGCGTTCTCCGATTCTGCCAGGCTGCTTAGGCCCCAAGGGGCACGCCAAGAACTTTCCGTCAAACCGCGTATATTAGCAAGCGCCTGATAAACTGGCGGTAAGTAACAACACAGCCTCTTCAAGCGTCTCCCTGACCGGGTAGTAGCTCGGCGAGGCATCTTTCCCCAGCACGCTGACATAAATATGGGTGCTGCTGGTGAAAGCCCTTACGGCGACCACATGCTCGGGGTTGATGTAGACTATCGGGTCATTTGTGCCCGCGTAGTGGAATGGCACCAGCCGCATCTTTTCCTCCCGACGCTAGCCACACTGCGCTTGAACGACCAAAGTCGCTGTTTGTTGCTGCGTATCTTAATTTTCGAAGGAGAGAATAGACCGGATCCATCAACGGCTCCGGCCTCCGGCCTCGGAGGCGACGCCGAATGATGGTGCCATTGTCGGGGCTCGCGCTCTATATCGGCGCGGCGGCGATGTTACGATTGCGCCGCGCCAGCGCAATCGGCCGCCCAGGCGACCGAAGAGCACCGCAAGCGGCTGGCCGGCGCCGAGGCCGCGGAGCAGGCCGCCGAAGACAGACTCAAAGATGAGATCCGATCGTATGAACTCCAGCTTTCCGAGACGAACTGCGCTCGCGCCGTTATTGCCGCTGATCGTCAAGGGCTGCCCGCCACTGGGCGGCTGAACAGGGCCTCGGTGGCAGCGGCAGGTCTCATTCTACCGCCCTGCCCGGGGTCTGCGCTGGCAGGAAGCGCATGCGCCCGCCGTCGAAGGCGGGCCTGTATCGCGATTCTTGCACGCGAGCGCCAGGTGCTCGACCGCGCCAATGCCGCCAAGGGCACCGTGCAAATTTATGACGATCTGACAAGCAAATATTCAGGGCCCATCGCTTGCTCCTGGTAGGGGCTCGGTCCCTCATTTGCGAACGTCATGGCCGATGGCCATCCGCGAGCGTTAGCATCATGGCCCCGGTCAATATTGCAGATGAGCGCATACAAGGGATGAACAAGCAACGCTCAATGCTCGCATTAATGAGATACGAACCGACGTCTGCATTCACGTGTTAGAAAAAGATGAGCCCGCCGCCGTAGCGGCAGGCTGATCTTCCCGATACCCGCTTGGCTTAACTCAAGGCAAAACGCTGAGGCCGGAAGGTCGAGAGCAGGGGGTGTTCGGAGCCCGTCACAACCTCGAACGCGAGCAACTCGCCAAGGATGAGTCCGAGTGTTGCGCCGCTGTGGCTGAAGGCAACGTAACAGCCTGGAATGGCCTTGAGGGCACCGACGACCGGTTCGCCATCGCTGGGGATCGGCTTGCCTCCGACGCCGATCGTGGCGACCTCCAGCTTCGGATTGCCTTCCATTACCTTTGCAGCTTCGGCCAGAAGAGCCGCAACGACGCTGTTGTCGATATCGTATCCGCCGTCCTCGCGTAGCGTCACTCCTTCGTCTGCCGCCCAATCGGCGTCGATCGAGAAAGTGCTGCCCGGCCCGGGACGAAGGGCGACACGCGGCGTGTTCAGGACGGCTCGCAGGGGATGGGCGAGCGGCCTAGTCTGCACGAGAAGAGCAACCGGGGTCCCGTCGCCGATGGTCTGCCCGCTCTCGGCGGCCATCCTCGGCACGGCAGGACCGGTAGCAAGCACGACGACATCAGCCAGGAAGCGCACGCCCATCGTCGTCTCGGCACCGACCGCACGGCCGCCCTCGATCAAGGGCCGTGCGGCTCCCTGGTCTGTAACCAGCACGCCCCCGAGTGTAGAATACTCCTTCAGAAGCAGGCCAATCAGCGCGGGCAGATCGACCCAACCCTCGCCTGGATTGAAAATGGCGCCTTGGGCGGTAATCGCGCTGGCATTCACGCCGGACGTGACGCCGGCGACATCTGCGGCCGACAGCCATTGTGCATCATAGCCGAGCGAAACCTCGTACCGATAAGCCGCATCAATCTCGTTGTGCTCGTCATCGGCGTCCCAGGTCAGGCCGCCGTCGAAGCGAAGCCAATCGGCATCCGGAAACCGCGCAGAAAGCGTGCGATAACGGTCGATGCCGGCCATGCGCAGCCGATGATAGGGTTCGGAGCGCATGCGTGCCGAGTTCAGCCAGGAGAGGGAGCGACCGGAAGCGCCATTGGCCGGCGGCCCGTCATTGAGGATGGTCACGCGGACACCGCGCCGCGCTAGCTGGACCGCCGTGGAGACGCCGAAGATGCCGGCGCCGATGATGACGGCGGAAGAGATGGTGTTGTCGGTCATGGTAGTGTCTTTCAACTCGGTTGGTCATGGGGTTGATGGGTCGGTCAGGGCTCTTCCCATCGGCCGCTGACGGCGGAGCGGAAGAGCGCGTCGATGGTCTTCATGTTTGCGATCGCGCTTCCAGGCCCGTATCGAGCGGGGTGCCGGAGAGTAACGAGTCGGCGAAGGCATCGGCCATGCTCGCGGTATTGGTCGACCGGTTCCATGGCGATCTCCTCGCGCCCTCCGCCGTCAAAGTCGCGACCATCATAGAGCACAAGCAACGTCGGTTTGTCGGCCTGCGGGTTGAAGGGGATCGGGATTTCCAGGCGCCCACCTGTTCCAAGCACGGTCACCTTCTGCGTGAGCGCAAGCTGCGTGGAACAGGTAAAAGTGAGCTGCCTTCCCTCTGGAAATGCCAGCAGTCCACTCGTCAGGCGGTCCGTGCCGAAGGTCGGCCCGCTCCATCAGGACAATTGCTCGCAGCGGTTCGGCGCCGAACAGGTAGCGGGCCGTGCTGACGGCGTAGCAGCCAACGTCGAGCATACCGCCGCCACCAATACCCGCCTGGTTGCGCACATTCGCAGGATCGTCGAGATAATAGGAGAAGATCGTCTGGATAGTCCTCACCTCGCCAAGCCGCCCTTCGGCGACCAAGGCGCGCGCTTTCTTCCATTGCGGGTGATGGCGTACCATGAAGGCTTCGCAGACCGGTAGGCCGGCGGCCTTTTGCGCCGCCGAGAATTCCATTGCCTGAGCGGCATCAAGGGAGATCGGTTTTTCGCAGAGCACCGGCTTGCCGTGCTCAAACGCCATGACCGTCAGCGGCACATGCAGATGGTTGGGCAGCAGATTGTAGATCGCGTCGACATCGGGATCGGCCAGTAACGCCTCGTAACTGCCATAGGCGCTGGCGATGCCGAAGCGCGCTGCCATGTCTGTCGCCTTGCCCGGATCTCGCGAGGCGATGGCGGTGACACGGCCGAGCCGGCTGGACTGGATGGCGGGGATGACCGCCTTGGCAGCGATGCCCGCGCAGCCGAGCACGCCCCATCGTATCTTTCGTGTCATTAAATGTTCCCCTGTCGCGTGCTCAGAGTACTTCCGCAAGGAAGCGTTGGAGGCGTGGGCTTTGCGGGTTGTCGAAGACCGCCTCAGGCGTGCCAGCTTCCACCACACGCCCCTCGTCCATGAACACGACCTGATCGGCCACGCGGCGGGCGAAGCCCATTTCGTGGGTGACGACCACCATGGTCATGCCCCGCTTGCCGAGATCGGCCATCAGATTGAGCACACCCTTGACCAATTCGGGATCGAGCGCGCTCGTCACCTCGTCGAAGAGAATGACCTCCGGGTCCATGGCAAGCGCGCGGGCGATGGCGACACGCTGCTGCTGCCCGCCTGAGAGGCCGCCGGGGCGGTGATATTGCCGGGTCGCAAGGCCGACATCAGCAAGCCGCGCTCTGGCTATGCCCTCGGCCTCGGCCTTTGGCAGGCCCTTGATCTTCGTCAGTGAGAGCATGACGTTTTCCAGGGCCGTGTGGTCGGGGAAGAGGTTGAAGTGCTGGAACACCATGCCCACACGGCGGCGCAGCGTTTCCGGCTTCATGGCAAGGATGCTTTCGCCGTCGATAAGGATGTCGCCGCTCTTCGGCTCGACGAGGCGGTTCAGCCCGCGCAATAATGTCGACTTGCCGGAGCCGGACGGACCGATGATGCAGGTAACGCTGCCCGGCTTCACAGAGAGCTCGACGCCCTTCAGGACATCAAGTTCGCCATAGGCCATGCCAAGATTGCGTACATCGAGGCTTCCGCCCTTAAAGGTGGCCTCGGATGCACGGCCGGCGCCATCGAGTTCGCTCACCTCCTCCAGCCCGCTGGTGATGATTGCCGGGCGCTGCTTGCCGAGCCGCAGGCGATTGTCGATAGCATTGACGACATGGGTGAGCGGCACGGTGACGACAAGATAGAAGATCCCGGCCAGGAGAAGCGGTGAGAGGTTCCCGGTCACAACGGCCTGGTCCTGTCCGACACGAAAGATCTCGCGCTCGGTCGCGAGCAGACCGAGGAAATAGACGAGACTCGAGTCCTTGACGTTGCCGATAAACTGGTTGACGAGCGCGGGTAGCACGCGGCGCACGCCCTGGGGCACGACGATGAGCCGCATGCCCTGGCCGTAGCTCATCGACAGCGCGCGGCAGGCTTCCATCTGGCCGCGGTCAACGCTCTGGATGCCTGAGCGGAATATTTCGCCGATATAGGCGCCGGCAATCAGGCTTAGCGCAAGAATGCCCAGCGGATAGGGCGACGGGCCGAACAGTTGCCGGCCGATACGGGCAAATCCCTGGCCGATCAGTAGAATGGTGACGATGGCCGGCAGGCCGCGAAAGATATCCGTATAGAGACGGGCGGGGATGCGTAGCCAGGGCGATCTGGAGATGCCCATAATGGCGAGCACCATGCCGATGACCACGCCGAGCACCGTCGAGGCCGCCGCAAGGATCAGCGTGTTCTTCAGGCCAACGGTGATCATGGTCGGCAGGACTTCGGCCATGGCGTTCCAGTCGAGGAAGCTGCGGCGCAGGTTTTCAAGCCAATTCATCAGGAGGTCCCTTGAAAGAGGGACCGGTCCGACGGGAGGGCCGGACCGGCCGGAGGCATCACGGCCTGGGAAGATAAACGTCCGGCATTGGCGTGCCCGGGAACCACTTCTCGTGCAGGGTTTTCCAGGTACCGTCCTGCATGGCCTCGTGCAGACCCTTGTTCAGCGCTTCGCGCAGGGCATCGTTCCCCTTGCGGACGACGAAACCGGCCGGCGCATCGAAGCTCGGGATGTTGACGGCGACCTTCAGCTCTGGATAGCGCGTCGAATAATCTTTGGCCGCTTCATAGTCGAGGAAATGCGCGTCGACCGTGCCATTATTGAGCGCGGAGACGGCGGAGTTGTTATCCGGAAATTTGACGAGATCAGCGCCGGTAAAATTCTTCTCGGCATAGATTTCCTGCAAGGTCCCCTGCACCACACCAAGGCGCTTGCCCTTGAGGGCGGCCGCATCGGTGATGCCGGCATCCGGCGTCAGCACGGTGAGGAAACCGGCCAGGTAGCCATCCGAAAAATCGACGGTCTCCTTGCGCTTCTCCGTCGTCCCGATGGCGGCGGCGGCGACATCGAAGCGGCTATTGGCCACCGAAGGCATCAATGCCGAGAATTCCTGACCGGTAAAGATGACCTGCTCCTTCTTGAAGCCCAGGCGGCCGGCGACATTGAGGAACAGCTCGATGTCGAAGCCGGTGAAACCGCCGTCAGCCGTGGTGAAGGCATAAGGCTTGGCATCGCCCATCGTGCCGACGCTGATGACGGCAGGGTCGATTAGGCCGAGCGGATTTTCCTGCGCATGGACCGGCATTGCGGCACCTGCCAGTACGGCCAGAGCAACCGCGATAGCTGCGGCGCGCGCTCGGGCAAGGACGATTTTAGGGGCTTGGATCAATTGCACTGGTTTCGTCTCCTCTGGTGGTGGTGATCTGCTTCGTCTTCAAAGGCACACGAGGTCCCAAGCGGACGGCGGCGCGTGCCGTGTGTCCAGTTCGGTGATGAGCGTACCCGGAGGTGCGTTTCTTATTGAGACCGGTCTCAGTCGAGATGAGACCGGTCTCTTTGACGTTTGTCAAGTGCTGTCTTCGCATTTGCCACTCGCCAATATCTCTTGTAAGGCTATGCTCATGGACCAAAGCTCACCCAGAAACACCTCCGTGACGGTCGCCGACGTCGCGCACAAGGCAGGCGTCTCGAAGGCGACGGCTGCGCGGGCTCTAGGCGGATATGGAACCGTCAGCGACCGGGTTCGCGAGGCCGTCACCGCCGCCGCGCGCGAACTTGATTATCGGCCAAACGAGCTTGCCCGCAGCATGACGACCGGTCGCTCCGGCACGATCGGCGTCGTCGTAGGCGATATCGAAAACCCATTCTTCAGCCTCGCCGTGCGCGGCATCACCGATGTCGCCCGGCAGGCGGGCTTCACTGTCATCCTCATCAATTCGGGGGAAGACTTCGTCGCGGAAAGGGCGGCCATCGGGACACTGCTTGCCAAGCGTGTCGACGGCCTGATCGTCTCGCCCGCCAAAGAAAACGATGTCGAGCACCTGCATGAGGCTGTTCGATCCGGGTTGCCGCTCGCGTTGCTCGATCGCGGAAGCGACACGCTCGACGTCGACACCGTCATTGCCGATGACCGGCATGCCGCCGAAAACATAACGCGCAGGCTGATTGCGCTCGGTCACAGCCGCATCGCCTATCTTACCGCCTGCGACACACCGGACCATCGCTTCCGCACTGCAAAAGACATCGGTACCGGCTCGGTGCGGCGGCGCATCGAAGGGTTTCTTGGCGTCTGCCGCGAGGCTGGCATGATCGGCACGGAGGATTGGGTCCACGTCGGCGCCATCACCCCGGAACATACGCAGCGCATTGTTACCGAGATGCTCCAATCGGCGCAGCCTCCGACGGCTATCATTGCATCGGACAGTATAATCGGCCTGGAGGTGTTCAAGGTTCACCGTCGACTGGGGCTTAGCATTCCGGACGACCTGTCGCTGGTGTCGTTCCACGATGCGGACTGGACATCTGTCACGACGCCCCCCGTTACCGTCGTACGCCAACCGGTCTACGATCTCGGAGCCACAGCGGCTAAACTCCTGGTCGAGCGGTTGAATGGCGAAGCCCAGACGCCCCGCAAGGTGGTGCTGAAAAACGAAATCGTTGAACGCGCCTCAACGCGAGAAGCGCGTTTTTGAGTTTGTAAGATTGCAGTTGAGCGGACTCGAACCCTCGGCACCATATTGGCCATCGGCAGTTCGAATCAAATCAATTGCTTGGCTCTTCGAAGCGGAATTTCTTCCACGGCGGCCCGCCTGTGGCGGTGAGCGGGCCATGAAGGCCCATGCCTGAGGCCTTCATGGACGTCTTGCTGGCCGCGGAATGACCTGCTTCAACGAAGGGACTGGAAGGTTGCACGCAGCTCTGCGGCAAAGCTGCGCATGCTCCCAGGCGGCGAAATGGCCATCTTTGGGCACGCGATTGTAGTGAATGAGTTTCCGATAGGAAGGCTCGCACATCGGCAGCTCTTTGCCGGGTATGTGCGTCCTGCGGCGAGCCGCTGCGGCGGGTAGAGTTGAATGCTAAACGAGATCCTGAATGCCGGCATAAGCGGCAGGACTGATGGTAGGCATCCAAGACTCTATATAGTCACCGCTGACGTGCGCGTGGAGCGCCGGTTGAGACTATTCTGCCTCATCGCTTCCCTGGTTCGATGATCCGATAAGTGGGACGGAGTGCGTAATCGGCTCGACATCGTCGTTGCGTCGGCCAGTGAGCCGCTGTTCCAGCTCGCCCCAGCCGACCTTGCCTGCGCGGCCAGCCCCTGCGATCAGAAGCTCCGCTGCGACAAGCGGATGTCGTTTGACCAGGCGCACAAACATCCGTGCGATACCCGACACCGCGGCCTTTTCGACCCCGGAGCGCGCGAAGCGTTGAACTGCGTAGCGTTCCAAATAACCCGCATCTTCGGGCGCGGCTGCTAGTGCACCGCGCCTTCCGAAGGGCGGTTCTTCATGTCCTTTCGCACGCGCTTGGGGAGCGCATCCCGCGTGGATGACTTCACCGCTTCGATCGCGGCCTCGGCGGCCCGGCTCATTGCGGTCCCCGCAGTTCCGAGCGCCCGCCTTCCCTTTCTCATGTTTCGGTCGGCTGCATCTGCGACATCGTCGTGCTCTTCAACCAATACCGCCGCGGCGGCACCCGCAGCTGCCGTCAGAGCATTGGCGAGGATGCCTCTACCAATGTCGCTCCCGAGCAATCCGTTAATCAGGGAAGACTTGCGAAGGGCTTTCGGCACCTTGTAACCAGCGATTTTCTTCGGAATGCTATTTTTCTTTGCCATTTCGACCTCCAATCCCGCGACCCAAAAACGCCCGGTCGTCCGGTTGGTTCCGTGTAGACCATACCAATGTTAGGAAGCTCGAGAGATGAAGTTCTTCCTTTCAGAAAGTGTGGAAAGAAGAGAGAGGACCAATGGAAATCGGACGCCAGTTCGTGGTGACAGATGGCGCTCCGACGGTCCACCATCGCTTCGTTGACGAGAATAGGTTCTGCGACCAATTCGCCGTTGTCGAACCGTGAGCGGCCCGTTCGGAACCGGCGCGGGGTAGAACCAGGGCCCTACACCATGTCCCCCAAGTTCAAACCGGAAAGTGGCCTTATTTTCCAAGGGATCGCGGGGTTATAAACCGCTCGAGATAACCGGTGCCAGCCGCAATCTCGTCCCATCCGTCGAGATCGAGGTCGATGACGGCGAGTCCCGCCGTCGGGAATTTCTCCCGCATACGCCACATGGCATCGGCATTGCCGTCCGCCACGATAAGCGAGGCCGCATTCTCCATACCGGGATTGTGACCGACGATGAGCAGCGTGCGGATGCCAGGTTCGACGGCCCGGATCACATCGAGCATGCGCTCGGCCGACACCTCGTAGATATCGGCCGCTTCGACTTCCGAGACCTTTTTCGAAAGAGCCCTGCGGACGAGCTTCCAGGTTTCCTGCGCCCGGCGGGCCGGCGAGACGAGGGCGATATCTGGGATCAGCTTTTCGCGCACCATATAAGCGCCGATGACGGGGGCTGCCTTGCGCCCGCGATCCGCCAATGGCCGTTCACGGTCGGCAACACCGTCGGGCCAGGCGGACTTCGCGTGGCGCAGAAGGATGAGGCGGTGTTTCGGCAGGATCGGGTTCAACCTTCTTTTAACGCGAGGCCGATGTCGTCAGCGAGAGCTTCGTTTCGTGTTGACCCCTGCAGCATGAAGGGGCCTCCGATACAGGTCGCAAACTAGGCCTATGCCACTGGCAGGTCCAGTTGTTTCGACCTACATTTGCGATACTCGAACATCCTTACGTATGCGCAAGGAACGGGATGCTGTCGCAGTCCTACGCTGCAGCTACTTCGAACTGGGTTTCGGAGAAATTCGGAAGTGTTTTACCTTTGCAGCAGGCGCTCCCGACGATTTGCCTCAAGGCCCTTCATCTACTCGGCAGCGTGCCGTACCGTGCGCGCCAATTCGAGAGCGGTCCGCTGATCGAACGCGCTGCGCCAGCAAATCGCATGACTTCTGCACGAGGAGGTCGGCAGGGAAGAATCGGTCTGGTTTAGGAAATCGGGCGAAAGGGCTAAACAAATATACTTCGGCATAATAGCGAGGGTGCTCCAGGCAGAGTTAATGTTGCAGCGGCCCTAAAAGAAACGCCCTCCCATCACGGGCCGACTTTGCCGCGCCGGCGTTTTGCTTGACCGCAAGACCTTCACCCTTGCCGGCGCGGCGCCTCTTAAAGCATGCAACCACATTGCCGCAGCTTTGCTCTTCGCGGAACTGCCTTAACAGCATCCCCGGAACCTGCGTCGGGGGAAGGTCAGCAGCGATGCGACCGCCTCAACAATCCGAAGCATAGGCTCGTTGACATGAGAGGAAAGTCGGTGAAGCTTGATTGGATCTGCGATGCCTGCACCTCAGATGATATGCGGGCGGCATCGAAGCGAGCGGTGTGCCATGGACGACACGGTCAAGGATGAGCAGAAGACCAGGAAGAACATGTTCGGACGGAAGCGCGCTCTCGCGTCGATCGGCCAGCAGACTTCAACTAACCTTCGGTACCACGAGCCACAATCGTCCTGGAGTGACGGCGATCGCATCTTCACACGAGTGCTGATCCGGAGCGGCAACGGCGCATCAAAAGCCGTTCTGAGGGTGCAGCTTGCAGCCGAACATCCCAGTCGAACCAGCCTCGACAGACTGGCCCACGAATATCGCCTGAGAGACGAACTCGAGCGGGAGTGGGCAGCCAAACCGCTGGATTTCACAACGGAAAATGGTCGTATCGTGCTGGTCCTCGAAGATTGCGGCGGCGTGCCCCTGCCGCAGTTGATGGGACGGCACAGCCATGGCATGGCCGCCGAACTCACTGTCTTCTTGCGTCTTGCCAAGGGCATTGCGGCGGCAGTCGGCAAGGCTCACGGATGCGGCCTCATTCACAGGGACATCAAGCCGGCGAATATACTGGCGGACGAGGCGGAAGGGCGGGTCCGTCTCACGGGCTTCGGAGTGGCGTCGCATCTTGCTCGTGCACGCCAGGCCGTCGAGCCCCCTGAGGTCATTGCTGGCAGCCTCGCATACATGGCGCCCGAACAGACCGGCCGCATGAACCGATCGGTGGATTCGCGCAGTGACCTCTACGCCGTCGGCATCACGCTCTACGAAATGATCACCGGCCAGTTGCCGTTCACTGCTTCGGAGCCGATGGAATGGGTGCACTGCCACGTTGCCAGGCGACCGGTGCCGCCGTCCGAGCGTGTAAGAGAGCTACCAGGCGTTATCTCGGCAATCGTAATGAAGCTGCTCGCCAAGAACGCAGAGGAACGCTACCAGACGGCCGCCGGGCTAGAGGCGGATCTGCGACGTGCCCTCGTCGAGAGCGAGAAGTATGGGCGGATCGCAGAATTTCCGCTCGGGACACGCGATGTGCCGGACAGACTGGTGATTTCCGAGCGGCCCTACGGCCGCGAACGCGAGATCGCCGCCCTAACCTCCGCATTCGACCGGGTCGTCGCGGGTGCCGGGCCGACGCTGGTGCTGGTTTCGGGTCATGCCGGCGTGGGCAAATCCATGGTCGTGAATGAGCTCCACCGCGCGCTCGTGCCGCCGCGTGGGCTGTTTGCCGCCGGCAAATTCGACCAGAACCAGCGTAACATTCCTTATGCGAGCCTAGCGCAGGCCCTGCAAGGCCTCGTCCGAGTGCTTCTGGGCAAGAGTGAAGCGGAACTCGCGCCCTGGCGCGTTGCTTTGACCGAAGAACTGGGCGCGAGCGGTCGGCTGATGGTAACGCTTATTCCGGAACTTGAATCTCTCATCGGCCGGCTCCCGGCGGTTACGGATCTGCCTCCTCAGGACGCCAAACGCCGCTTCCAATTGAACATCAGGCGCCTACTGCGAGTGTTTGCCACAGCAGAACATCCGCTCACGCTGTTTCTAGACGATCTCCAATGGTTGGACGCAGCAACGCTCGATCTGCTTGAAGATTTGTGCACCCAGCAGGATATGCATCACCTGCTACTCATTGGCGCCTATCGCGACAACGAGGTATCGTCCACCCATCCGCTGATCCGCCGGCTGACAGCGATCCGGGAGGCCGGTGGCCAAGTCCATGAAATCGTACTGACACCGCTTAGGCTGGAAGATCTAACCCGGATGCTGGCCGACGCACTTCATTGCGGAAGCAAGCGTGTCCAGCCGCTTGCGCGGCTAGTACACAAAAAGAGCGGAGGCAATCCCTTCTTCGCGCTCCAGTTCCTGAGCACGCTGCCGGACGAAGGCCTGCTCGAATTCAATCGCGAACAGACGCACTGGGATTGGGATCTCGATCGCATAAGAGCCAAAGGCTATACCGATAACGTCGTGGATCTTATGCTAAGCAAGCTGCGACGACTGCCCGATACCACGCAGGCTGCCCTCAACATGCTAGCATGTCTCGGCAATCGCGCGGCGGTTGATACCCTGGCCCTGATCAGGAGCGAAAATCACGACGCGGTTCATGCAGCCTTTTGGGCCGCGGCGCGGGCCGGACTCGTGCTGCTTGAAGAGGGGTCATCATACCGCTTCCTGCACGATCGTGTCCAGGAGGCCGCATATGGAATGATCCCTGAAGATGAGCGGGCGGCAGCGCATCTTTCCATTGGCCGCCTCCTGCTGATGCATACGCCGCCGCAGGCACTCGAGGAGAATATTTTCGAGATCGTCGGCCAACTCAACTGCGGCGGCGCGCTCATCGCGTCCGGCGAAGAGCGCGAGCGTCTCGCGGACCTGAACCTGCTTGCCACTCGCCGCGCCAAGGCGTCGGCTGCCTACGAAGCGGCGCTGGCCTATGCCGGCACGGGTGCGGCTTACCTGCCGAACGACGCCTGGGAGCGCCGATACGAACTCGCTTTCGCCCTCGAACTCCACAGGGCCGAATGCGAATTCTTGACCGGGGCACCGGCGGAGGCGCAGGCCCGCCTCGCGGAATTGGCAAGCCGAGCCACCAGCCTCGCCGATCTGGCCCGCGTCACGCGCCTGCGCGTCGATCTTTTCATGAGCCTGGGTCGTAGCGATCAGGCCATCATATTCGGCCTCGACTACCTGCACCGGGTCGGCATTTCGTGGTCGTCCCGCCCGACCAGGAGCCAGGTGCGCCAGGAATACGCGCGGCTTTGGCGACAACTCGGGGGCCGCCCTATCGAAGCGTTGCTTAACTCGCCCTCTATGGCGGATCCGGTCGCGCTCGCGACCATGGACGTTCTGACTTCACTTGTTACTCCGGCCCTGTTTACCAACGAGAATCTGCGCTGCCTCGTTATCGGGCGAATGGGCAACATCAGCCTCAAGCACGGCAACAGCGACACATCGCCTTATGCCTTCACTGCTGTGGGCACGGTGCTCGGGCCCTATTTTGGCAACTATGAAGCCGGTTTTCGGTTCGGCCTGCTCGGACTGGACCTGACGGAACAGCCTGGAATGGAACGCCTGAAGGCACGAGTCTACCTTGCCTTCGGTAACCTTGCGAAATCGTCGTCGCGTCATGTCCGCACCGGCCGTGCGCTTGCGCAGCGCGTCTTCGAAACGGCACAGCAGGTCGGCGATCTCACCTACGCCGTCTTAAGCCGGAATAACCTTGTGACTTATCTTTTGGCCGCTGGCGAGCCCCTCTCGCAGGTTCAGCGCGATGCGGAAGCCGGCCTGGACTTCGCGCGTCAGGCCGGCTTCGGAGTCGCCGTCGGTTTCATCAGCGGGCAGCTCCAACTCATCCGAACGCTTCGCGGGCTGACGCCAATCTTCGGATGCTTCAACGATGAACGGTTCGACGAGCAGCAATTCGAACTTAAGACCGACGGCAAGCCGGGCAGTTGCCTGTACTGGATCCGCAAGCTACAGGCATGTGTATTTGCCGGGGACACCCTCACAGCACTTTCGGCAGCGGCGAAAGCAGAAACCCTCCTCTGGATGACCCCCGCAATTTTCGAGCGGGCGGAATATCACTTCTACACCGGCCTTTCATTGGCCTCTGCCTTGCAAGGATCGACTACTGACACAGCTCTTTATCGCAAGGCGATACGCGCTCACCGCCGGCAGCTCGACACTTGGGCCGCGCACTGCCCGGAGAATTTCGCAAGCCGCGCGAAATTGCTTGGCGCAGAGATCGCCCGCTTGGGAAGCCGTGAGTTGCATGCCGAGCGCCTCTATGAACAGGCGATCCAGTTGGCGCACGCGCACGCGCTCCCACACGATGAAGCGATCGCCTATGAGCGCGCTTCCGCCTTTTACCGGGCGCGCGGCTTCGATCAGATTGCTCGCCTCTATCTTCAAAACGCCCGTCGCTGTTATCTCAGTTGGGGAGCTGACGGCAAGGTGCGGCAGCTCGAAGAAACCTATCCTCAACTGCGGGATGGACAATCGGCACCGGCTGCAACAAGCACGATCGAAGCGCCGATCGAGCAGCTCGACCTCGCCACCGTCATCAAGGTGTCGCAAGCAGTCTCCAGCGAAATCGTCGTCGAGAAGCTGATCGATACGGTGCTGCGAATGGCCGTCGAGCAGGCGGGAGCCGAACGTGGCCTTCTGATCCTGTCGCGTGGCGACGAACCGCGGATTGCCGCTGAGGCGACGATCCGCGGCGAAGCGGTCCAGATAGAGTTGCGCAATGAGGCCATCGCCGGCGTGATGCCGGAATCAGTTCTCAACTACGTCCTGCGTATGCGCGAAATCGTCAGCCTCGACGATGCCTCGGCTCAAAGCGCCTTTGCGGCCGATCCCTATATCCGCAATCGCGCGGCCAGATCCATTCTTTGTTTGCCGCTGATCAATCACGCCAAGCTGATCGGTGCGCTGTATCTGGAAAACACTCTGGCGGGCCGTGTCTTCGCGCCGGGGCGCATCCCGGTGTTGAAGTTGATCGCCTCGCAAGCTGCCAGCACGCTCGAAATTACCGGACTTTACCGCGATCTGGCAGAACGTGAAGCGCGAATAGGCCGGCTTGTCGAAGCGAACATCATCGGAATTTTTATCCGAGATATCGGCGGTCGGATTATCGAGGCCAACGAGGCGTTCCTGCAAATGGTGGGCTACAGCCGTGACGAACTCTTGGCGGGTCAGTTGCTCGAGAAAGAGCTGACACCGCCGGAATGGCGCGAGCGTGACGCCGAAACCGAGACCGAGCTGAGAGTGACCGGCAGCGTCCGCCCCTTTGAAAAGGTGTACCGGCGAAAGGACGGCGGTCACGTACCGGTGATGATCGGCGAGGCAAGTTTCGAGGGGGCCGGGAGCCAAGCCGTGGCCTTCGTGCTCGACCTGTCCGAGAGCAAGCGAGCCGAGGAAAGGCTGCGAGCGAGCGAAACGCGCTTTCGGACCTTCGTCGACCATGCCACCGATGCCTTTTTCCTCCATACCGACGATCTGACCGTCATAGACGTCAACCGCCAAGCCTGTGAAAGCCTCGGTTACAGCCGGGAGGAATTGATTGGCATGCACCCGCGCGACTTTGACGGAGCTGTCGACGAACAGGCGCTCGCGACATTGGTGGATCGCGTCGACGCAGGGCGGCCAATGACTTTCGAAACGCTCCACCGACGTAAGAACGGAACAACGTTTCCGGTCGAGGTTCGCGTCGGCAAATTCCGACAGGACGAGCAATGGTTCCGTCTTTCGCTGGCGCGTGACATCACCGACCGCAGGCAAGCCGAGGATGCTATTCAGCTTGCACGAGCAGAACTTGCCCATGTCAGCAGGCTGACCACTATGGGAGAACTTGTAGCCTCCATCGCCCACGAGGTCAGACAGCCGCTCACCGGGCTGGTCAGCAGCGGCAATGCCTGCCTTCGCTATCTCGACGCGGATCCCCGTGACATCGTCTCCGCCCGTCGCGCCATCGAGCGCATGATCAGCGACGCCTTTCGCGCATCCGAGGTCATCGACCGGATTCGGGCAATGGCGAAGAAATCACCCGAACGCAGGGACCGGCTGAACGTCAACGATATCGTGTCCGAGACGATTGGGCTGGTGTCTACGGACCTCGAACGCAGTGCGGTGTCGCTTCGTACAAACCTCTCCGAAGGCTTGCCCCCGATCGTCGGGGACCAAGTGCAAATCCAGCAGGTGATCCTGAACCTTTTCATGAACGCCAACGACGCGATGGCGGCGATGCCAAAAGGAGCGCGCGAACTCATCGTAAGCACTGAAAAGGCAGACCCCAATACCGTTTTAGTGGCAGTCCGCGATAGCGGCCCTGTCCTCGACCTGGCGAAGATCGGCGATATATTCGAGGCGTTCTACAGTACCAAGCCCAAGGGTATGGGCATGGGACTGACGATCAGTCGTTCGATCATAGAGGCTCACAAAGGCCAGCTCTGGGCCACGCCAAACGCGCCCCACGGTGCCATTTTTCAGTTTACATTACCAACTGACGAGAAATAATGCATCCATGTCCGGGGCGCCGCCTGACCGGCGCAAAACTTGGGGACATGGATGAAGGAGATTGTCTACATCATTGATGATGACGCGTCCGTCCGCGAAGGCCTCGGCGATCTCCTGCGCTCGGTTGGACTTGAGGTACTGACATTCGTTTCCAGCCAGGAGTTTTTGGATAGCAAGCGCCCTGACGTTCCGGGCTGCATCATTCTCGATGTCAGGCTGCCGGGGCGGAGCGGCCTGGAATTTCAGAGCATGCTCACGTCCCTTGGAATTGAGCTTCCGGTCATTTTTATCAGTGCCCACAGCGACATTCCGATCTCTGTTCGGGCGATGAAAGCCGGCGCTATCGAATTCCTGACGAAGCCGCTGCGCGAGCAGGAATTGCTCGATGCCGCCTATGCCGGGATCGAGCTCGATTGCGCTCGCAGGCAGCAAGTCGCTCTCATTGCCGAGCTTCAGTCGCGCTATGATTCCTTGACGCCGCGCGAGCGCGAGATCATGAACCTGGTGGTCGCGGGCAGCGTCAACAAGCAAATCGCTGCTCAGATTGGCCTGAGCGAGGTGACCGTCAAGGTTCATCGCGGCCACGTCATGCAGAAGATGCAGGCGAGATCTCTCGTTGATCTGGTCCGGATGGCGGACAGCCTCGGATTGACGACGAAGCCGGCGTGGGTCAGGTAGGCTCGCATATCTAGACCAAAGTATCGGGCGTCTGGCACGGGTGGATAGTCGGGGCGCCAATTCGGCTGGTCGCTTATCTCATTCGGCAATACGCTCCGAAGGCCGCCGGCTTTATCCTCTTCCCAGCTGAAAAAATATGCAGAGACAGGACGGACGTGCGCCTCGGTGCAAGAATCTGCGTCGGGTCCGTGCACCTACCATGGGATGGACGCTCATCGGAGTTGACGCAATGCGAGTAACTGAAAGATTGAAGAAAGGTATCATCCATGCAAAACCAGAGATACGCCCTGCAGAAGAACCTCAACATCTACTGGACGGTAATCGATACGGTTTCAGACCGGAAAGCTCTCGTCGATGGCTTCGTTATGGACATGCTTACCGTCGATGAAGCCGAAGAATTGGTCAACACGCTGAACCGTGCAGAATCCCATGCTATCCTTGCGCCTGCCCAAAGGGAGCACCGCGATCGAAGACGACAGTAACTCTTCGAGCGCCATCTGGCTGACCGCTCGTCCTTAGACTGTGACGAGATGATCGATAGAGGGCGCAGACACCCTAAAGGCGCTTGCGACAATGGTAAGCTGCAAACAAAGCGAGCCGGCCCTGCAACCTGACATGCCACTTTTGACCATAGCGGGGAGACCTCGCCGTAGAGCGAACCGGCTGTCATCGTCGGTCGCTCGAGCGTTCAGTCCCCTCGGCTGGAATTGATACAGAGGGAACGAATTTCGACACCAAGGTCGCGAGCATCACGCACGGCCGGTGCGCAAAATCCCACAATTGGGCTTTTGGGTGCCCGGCGCACAAGATGCCGCTGCGACTCGATGAAAGACATCGGGTGCTCCAACCAATCGACCGGATCAAGGCGCTGCCGAAGGGAGGTGCGCAGCTCGTCGCGGGCATGGGGATGGCATGAAACCGCCGCGCGAGCCGCTCCGATTTCCGCGTCCATGCTCAACTGGAACTGCGGCGGTGTTCGATTGTTCGACCACCGCCGCGCCTTTATGCGCCGACTGGTTGTCTCAGCGCCGGGGCTCGATGGTCACTTCGCCGAACATGACGCCGCGCGTCAACGGCTTGGCGAGAAAATCATGCGGGAAGCCGAGAGCGATGGCGCTGGCTTCGGCGAGGCGAGTGCAATGCTCATCAGACAATATGACATCGAGCGCACCGAGATTTTCTTCGAGCTGGGCTATCGTCTTCACACCCATGATCGGCGAAGTCACGGCAGGGTTGGTAAGCGTCCAGGCGATCGCCACCTGCGCCGGCGTCTTGCCGATTTCGTCCGCAACCTGCTTCACGACATCGGCGATGCCGAGGCTGCGCTCGGTCAGCGAGCCGTTGCCGGCCGCCACATTCTTGCGGGTGCCGACCGCACTTGCTGTGCCGGCACCGATGTCAAGATCGGAGCGGCTGTACTTCCCCGTAAGAACGCCCATGCCGAGCGGTGACCAGGGGATAACGCCGAGGCCGAGTTCAAGCGCCATCGGGATCAGCTCACGCTCAACCGTGCGCTCGATCAGGCTGTATTCGATCTGCAGTGCTACCAGCGGCGCCCAGCCGCGCAGGTCGACCAGCGTCTGCATGCGCGCTACCTGCCAGGCCGGCGTGTCGGAAATGCCAGCATAGACGATCTTGCCGGCACGGACGAGATCGTCCATCCCCCTCATGACCTCCTCGACGGAGGTCGTAAAATCCCAGGCGTGCAGATAAAAGAGATCGATATAATCGGTGTTCAGCCGCTTCAGGCTGTCTTCGACGGAGCGAACCATGCTGCGGCGGTGATTGCCGCCGGAGTTCGGATCCTTCGGGCGCGAGGTGATAGTATATTTGGTGGCGATGACAAGCTCGTCGCGGCGGCCCTCGGCAAAGCGACCGACGAGTCTTTCCGACGTGCCGCCCGTATACTGGTTGGCAGTATCGATGAAATTGCCGCCGCGATCGACATAGGCGTCGAACATGCGACGCGATTCCTGCTCATCGGCGCCCCAGCCCCAATCGGTTCCAAAGGTCATGGCGCCGAGCGAGAGCGGCGAGACGCGCAAGCCAGAACGGCCGAGGAGACGATAGCGGTCAAGAGACAGTGTGTTGGTTGTTTTATCTGACATGGATAGATCTCCTGTGTTGCAGACAGAAGATGCGCCTTGCCGACACTCACCACAATGCTACATTATCAGCATGAGTTATTTAGAAAAGAGTACATAATGCGCGGCAGCGACTATGCAGAACTCAGGGCCTTTGCGGCAGTTGCCGAACACGGCAATTTTGCCCGCGCGGCCGCAAGGCTCGGCATGTCGGCTTCCGCACTCAGCCAGACGATCCGCACGCTCGAAGAACGGATGGGTATCCGGCTGCTCAACCGCACGACGCGTAGTGTGGCGCCGAGCGAGGCTGGGCAGCGGTTGCTTTCCCGGCTATTGCCGGCGCTTGCCGATCTCGACCGAGCGGTAGCGGATGTGTCGGCGCTGCGCGACAGGCCTGCCGGTCTCCTGCGCATCAACGCACCCAGGGTCGCGATCGTCCACACGTTGGCGCCTTTGATTGCTCCCTTCAATGCAATCTATCCCGAGATCATGATGGACATTATCGTGGATGACAAACTTTCCGATATCGTCGCCGGTCGTTTCGATGCCGGCATCCGACTGGGCGAGATGGTGGAAAAAGACATGGTAAGCGTAAAGCTCGGCGGTGAAATGCGGCTCGTCGTCATCGCCTCGCCCGACTACATCGCGCGCCACGGCATGCCGCAAACGCCGCGCGACCTGCGCGACCACTCTTGCGTCGCCTCCCGCTGGCCGACAGATGGCAGCCTCTATCACTGGGAATTCGAACGCGGCGACGAGAAGCTCGAAGTGGCCGTCTCGGGGCCACTCAGCACCACCGACAACGACCTTATGCTGCGGGCTGTACTTGATGGCATCGGCATCGGTTATCTCTTCGATCATCATGTGGCGGAATATCTCGTCGCGGGCCGGCTGGTCAGCATGCTTGACGACTGGACACCTCCCTTCCCCGGCTTTCACCTTTATTATCCCAGCCGGCGTCAAATGCCGCCGCCGCTGCGTGCCTTCGTGGATTTTGTCCGCAGCAACTCTCTGAGACCGCCTCCAGAGACACAAGTCGGCCAGGAGTAGCTGCTATAGCATCCATGCGATCTTTCGATCGGTATCACCCGATGAGGCGAGCAAACGAGTTGCCGCGTCGCGTTAGGGTCAGGAATCGGAAGCGGCTTCCAGCCTTTCGAAGCCGACCAGATTTCTGCCGCGCCGGACATAGGTGGCCGTCCCAAGCCGCCAACAGGCTCGGAGGAGACCGGAATTCGGAATTCGGCTAGGCCTAGGCTTCAACTCGACATCACGTGATATTAGTTATATACCTACCCTTCTCACTTGTATCACGAGACTTCCATGCTGTTCCGCTTTGAAGAGTCGCTCCTGCCAGATCAAATGCGCTCCGTCGGCTTGTCGGAAAAGGACGAGAAGGCCCTGTTTTCCCAGTTGTCGAAGGAGATTGCCAAGATCATGGCCTCGACGATGGTTGCCGGCCGCCTCCCCTTCGGCGACCTTGGCCCAAGATTGACGGAGCTTGCCAACGCCATGGCTGCGACCGCGCTTGGCCGCTCCGTCGTCCTTCGGCTCCAGCCGGAACTCTCGGACGCTGAGCGTCAATCCGTGAGAACATTCACGGAAACACTAGTGCGGGTGACTGAGACGGTCGATGAGGCACGCCTCGAAGCGGCAATCGGGAAGTTGGCGGAAGTCCTGCTGCCCGATGACCTGGAAAGGGCACGCGGGATCCTGGCCGCCGACAACGTCGATTTGCGCGATCGGTTTATGGCTGAAGTCCCTCACTTAAGCAGCACCGACGTCAATAAACTTGCGGGATCCAACGCAAAGAACAGCTACGCCACGGCGGCGCGCTGGAAGAAGAACGGGGATATTTTCTCGCTTTCATACCGCGGAAGCGAGTTGTTTCCCGCCTTTCAGTTTGAGGACGGTCGACCGCATCCGGCAATTAAGCGAGTGCTTCAGACACTTCCTGCATCCATGACCAATTGGCAAAGGGCGCTTTGGTTTGTCACTGCCAACGGATGGCTGGATGACGATGAGCCCATCGACCGGCTCGATGACGTTGAAGCGCTCGAAACGGCTGCGAGGCATGAGCATGAGGAGGTAGTCGGCTGATGGGAACGAAGGTTCCGCCGCCGCCTTCCACCTTCGCGTCGGTCAATGTCAAAACAGTTGCAGCTGGAGACACGCTCCATCGCACCCATGCGACCGCATTCCGTGCAGGCGAGTTCAATCCGTGCCGAGGGCAGCCCACGCGGTTTGCACCGTTCGACGATGCTGCCAGCCTGTGCGTGCCGTCGCTCTACGCGGCCACGACGCGCGAGGCCGCCGCTTTTGAGAGCATTTTTCACGACATCGCCCCGAGCGCCCGTTTCAAGACAGTTCGGCTGGCGACCGTCCTGGCCCGCAGTACCAGCCGGATCCGGCCGAAGAGGGACCTGAGGGTCGTTAGCCTCTACGCGCCCGACCTCAAGGCGTGGCGCATTTCGCGCGCCAATCTGATCGAGACGCCGAAGTCGACATATAGGAAGACGGTGTTGTGGGCGAGTGCGATCCACAACGCATACCCCGACGTGGATGGCCTCGTCTGGACCTCACGGCGATGCGATCCGAACAGCTGCGTGATCTTTTTCGGCGACCGCGTTCACGAAGCCGACTTTGACGTTGTGGACTGCATCGATGTCAGTTCGGATCCAAACCTTGTTTTGGAAATTCGAGGATACGGGCGGCGAGCTGGGATAACGATTATCTGAGCTCTGACAACGGCTATGACTGGCAGAATGGATCTCCCGAACCGTACATTTCTGCCAACGCCCATATCCAGTGACGGATCAAGCCTTCGAAGAAGCAGTCGTTTCCCTGCGGCTGCATTCACCGCAGACGCCCCTGGCTTCGGCGTTATACTGTTTTTCAAAAACGGTATAACCAGAGAGACGATAGGGAACCAGATGGAATGTCCGTCTATTGCCTTGAAAGGATTTGAACCATCGATCCACGGTCTTTTGCCGCAACGCAAGCGGGATAGTGGTGCTACGAACGAACGGCAACCGTATGTGAGTTTGCAACGGCGACGGAAACGTGCCGCGTCATGCAATCTGGCTCAGACCATGGATCCGATACGACCGAAAGGAGCACGCTATGAAACAATGATTGATCTTGACGGCGAAATCCTCATGTGAGCTTTGAGACTATGCCCGCCCCTTCATTCCGCCGCCTCCATTCGAGCCAGCGCCTTCTTCCTTTTGCCTAGATACCCGCCGGCATTGATCCGTTTCCAATGCTCTCAAGGCCAATCAACCGGCGATTCCGCCACGTCTAAGCAGAAGCCTTTCTGAGGTCTTCCAATGACAAGGGACACTTCAAACGGCTATCGCATCATGTCGAAAGCTGTCCGTGAATGGTATCGGTACTACGAGGTGGAGTGGGACGATCAGGCTTCGTCGTTTCTTTGCGATGCGGCCTCTAAGACCACGGCGGCCAATCGGTCGAGGAGATGGCGACGATAAATCGGGAGGTATGTCGGGCTCGCCGCTACTCGCATCACGCCCCATCTTCCGACTCAGTGCACTGACCTCGCCGCAGGCGTGCGCCGGTGCATGAACGTTCGTTGGAAAGGATCCGAGATATGTGGAGACACTCGTCAATCTTGTGCTTTGTGACCCCCAAGGCCACCCTATCAGGAACAATCGCAAGGGCCAATGAGTTAATGGTTTAGTCGGGCGTAAGCGTAATCGGAGCGTGGCGCTCTCCCTATCCCTCGGGTATCCGAGGTTGCTTCCAGCTTTCGAGCTGTGACGCGGGGTTCGAATCCCTGCCCCGACAACAAACCTCGATACAAGCGTACAATCCGGAATATCTCGTCGGGGCTTTGTCCCCGAAATACATAACGAACTTCATTCAATCGTGTGCACCTCGGTATCGTCGTGGCGCTCGCACAGTTTTCCATCGTGTGTCCATGCGGCTGTATGTGAGATCCCGACGTAAAGCCGACCGCCAAAACTGAGGGAGAGGGTCAAATGCGATTGTGCTTGGAGGACCGGTCAGCGTGGGCAAGTTGGCGCTGCGGCTCTAGAGTTCCTCCGTGACGACGGTGTCGAAAAGGTGCAGACGCGGGCCATCATTAACTCGGACGCGGCCGCTTTCGGTGCGATAAGACCACACGACAGAATTAGGTTTTCGGCACCGATTTGCCCGCAATCCGCGCTACCTGCCCGCCCGCCGCCAGCCGGCAGCACGGGCTTCAGCTTCCGAGCAAAACCACCTCTCGCCGTACTGAGGAGATATCTTGGTTTCATCGTAATACTCCTGCCCCGGCACATCATAGATCCGCTCACCGCTGCCGATGCTCACATTGCCTTTGATATTGCAGCGACTGGCAAAGTAGGCAAATGGCGCAGCTGCTATTTCGACGCCGAAGTATCCAACTACGCCTCCCGCGATGACAGCTAGATAGAGCGCCTCCATCGTGAACCGGGGGCGACCCTGTTTCCTGGTAGCATCTCTTGGCGGCAATGAGCGATGGGTCGGCATGGCCCATAACATGCGAAATCCACCCCGCAACGCAAGCTCTGGTTGAGCTGGTAGTTAATCCCGATCTGGGCTGATCCCTAAAATGCAGCTAAATAACTTTGGCTTCGCACCGCCCATCCGGACCTTGCGTAACAGCGACAAGGGCTGCGATGAAGGCGGTTATTTCGAGGGTATCGGCGATGGCCAGGCAGAATCGATCTAATGCCGCTGGTCCAGCAATTGATCAAGTAACGAGGTCCAGGACTACCGCGGTCTTTGGCATGAGCGAGAAGCCGAAAGGCTCCGCATGACTGCGCACTTCAGTTTTGTGAAGCCCTGCCCCACTTCATCGCCAAGAAATCCTGGGATGAAAGCGCGGAAGGCAACATGTCTGAGTTAGCGCTGCTGCGAGAGAATTAGCCGGAAAGCGAGTTGTCGTTCGCTGGCCCGATCGCCGCATATCCAGCTTGCGACAGATGCACATTCGATCCAACCAGCAAAATCCACTCCTGGGTGCTGGCGTGAATTAACGCGGCCTCCACTTCGCCCAAGCTGAGCCCCTTGTCGATTCCATAGTCCATGATGGTATCGACCGGCACGCTGTCAGTGATCTTCATGGCGCGCATGGCCATGAATTCCAGGACAAGGCGGTTGTGGGTGTTGGGGTTCATGGCAACTCCTGTCGGCAGGACAGCGCAATCATCGCACGATTCCTGCCAATTGTGAAAGCAGCGAGGAGCTGCGCCAATTCCACATCTGGTGGCTGCTGGTTTCGCGCACCGCGACACCGTGCACATCGTAACGGTTGATATCCCGCTCTGTTATGTTTCCATTTTGTTTCGGCGTGAATTTTAACGCCGATCACATCGCGATCCCTAAAGCCGACAGATATGAGCCGACCGCCGTGCGAAAAAAATGGTTCATGTCGACATGGACGGGTTTTATGCATCGGTCGGCAGCGCGATAATCCGTTTGCGCCGCAAACCGATTGCCATCGGCGGATCGGCGCCCGCGGCGTAGGGCAGCGAGCTATAAGGCACGGATTGCGCCATGGCGCCGGATCCGGTCGGTGCAATCGCCTAACCACAGCGGCAGAACGTACTGGACGCGGCTGTGCGCGAGGTCAATGCGCCCGCAAAACGGATCGACCAAAACTGCCTTTCTTGAAGCGTGAGGAACATTTCCTGACGATCTTCACAAATGGATCCGTTCTCTTTATGTTCCTCACTTTCAAGGGGAGAAGGAAATGCAGGCTGTTGCGCTGGTTACTGGAGGCAGTCGGGGAGTTGGCCGAGGCATTGCATTGGCTCTGCTCGAGGAAGGAGCTACCGTTCATGTTACTGCTCGAACGGTCACAGAAGCGGAGGCACGCGTGCACCCCCAAGGCGCAGGGTCACTTGAAAGCTTGGTAGAAGAGGCATCGGGGCTACCCGGGCAACTCACGGTTCACCGCTGCGACCACGCACTCGACGAGCAGACAATGGCGGTGGTCGCCAAGATCGATAGTCTACATGGCGGCATAGACATTCTGGTCAACAATGCGTGGCCAGGTTATGAGCACATGGTCGAAGGTACGACGTTCACATGGCCGCTGCCCTTTTGGGAGCAACCCATGTGGAGGTGGAACGCCATGATCGATGTCGGTCTACGTTCTGCATTCGTGGCGTCTCGAGCCGCTACGCCTTCCATGATCGCGAGGAAGAGCGGCCTAATCGTCAACATCTCTTTCTGGGCAGCCGAACTCTTCGAAGGCAACGCCATATACGGCGTCGCTAAGGCCGGTGCAAACAAACTCGCTGCTGATTGTGCGCATGATTTGATGCCGCATGGCGTCTCGGCTCTTGCACTTTATCCTGGTTTGGTACGAACCGAAGCGGTGATGCGCGCTGCCGAATTCATGGATCTGTCCAACTCGGAATCGCCTCGTTTCGTCGGCCGCGTGATTGCAAGACTTTGGAACGACAGCGCCTTGCTGGAAAAGTCAGGCCGCCCGCATGTCGTTGCAGAGCTGGCACGAGAATACGGGGTCGTTCACATCGATGGGAACCGTCCAAAGCCATTGGTGAGAGAAGACTTCATGAAATAGAAATCGTGGTTTGAGCGATGCAGCTGTCAGCCTGTTTAGCAATCGAGAAATTCTGTTCATCACCCTGTTTGGTCGCGTTCAGGCGGGGTGGAATTTTAGCAGTGGGGTCGCAAGCTGACCTCGTGAACTATGCTCTTGAGATCCCATCAGGGGTGGGTAGAGGCCTGCGCAGCGGCAGAGTGCGATCGCTAGAAAACTCTCTGGAGGCCAATCATGCCGATAACAGCAGATCCAACTCAAGCGCGAACCGCTACCCCCGTCGATCTTGGCGCAATTTTCGTCTCTGCCAGTTTCTGGAGTTGCGATGACCAAGATGCTTTTTGTGAACATGCCAGTGACGGACTTGGCGCGGGCCAAAGCCTTAACGTCATGCTCCTGACCCACTCCAAGAGGAGCGGTTTCACCAACCGACCGATCCCGCCGACAACGTCAAGTGAAGTGATGCTCGCGATCTCCTACGAGGGCCGTGACTCGGTCGATCAGATGAACGAGGCTGCCGCCTCACATGGCGGACAAGCCGACATCAATCCTGCGCAGGCTTGGGATCCTGTACAATCGCAGTTTTGACGATCCCGACGGGCATGTCTGGGAGGCAGTCTGGATGGACATGTCCGCTGCAGGGGGGCCGGGTGACTGAAGTACTCTGTGGCGTTGTTCCACCGTTGCCGGAGGAGCAAGTGATCACCGGCTCCTCCACGACTTCGCGAAATCAGTTCGTACGCCACTATGAACACCCGAGGCGAAACCGCCGGACGATAGAGTGATTGGATGTCTTCTTCGAGGCCGCAGGCATCTGCCAAACAAGTCTCAGCCGCGACATCTAGCCGATGATTTCGACACAGAAATCGATGAAAGCGCGGACCTTGCCAGGCACGTGAAAGCGCGATGGATAGAAGCAGTGCAGCGGAAAGGTCTCGTCCGGCCAATCCGGATAGAGATCGACCAGCTGACCGTCCTTGAGATAGGGCTCCATACCGAGCGAGAAGACCTGGGCAATGCCGATCCCGGCAAGGCAGGTGGCGAGCGTCGTCCCGGCATCGTTGACCAGGACGCGGCCGCGGGTCTCAATCGGCACCACCTTCTTGCCACGCCGCAGCTCCCATTCGAAAGGTCTGCCGCTCAGCGGATCCTGATATTGGATGCATGTGTGATAGGCGAGGTCCGCCGGCAGCTTCGGTGTGCCATGCTTTGCGAGATAGGAGGGCGCCGCAACCGTGATCACCCGTGTTCGAAAAAGCTGACGGGCAATCAGCGAGCTCTTCGCTGGAATCTCGCCGAAGCGCACCGCCACATCCATGCCGTCGGCCACGAGATCGCCGATCTCGTTGCGCGTCACCACCTCGATCTGCAAGTCGGGATAGCGGTCGAGAAAGACGCCGAGCTTCGGTCCGAGGATCAGCCGGGAGAAATAGGGATCGACATTGATTCGCAGCCGCCCGCGCACCGCCTGCGTCGTTCCGGCAGCATAGGCGGCGGCTTCCTCGATGCCGCCAAGCAGCGGCACGACCTGCTCGTAGAAACGCGCGCCATCATCGGTCAGCCGCAGCGATCGCGTCGTCCGGTCGAGCAGGCGCACGCCAATGCGGCTCTCAAGCCGCGCCACCGCCCGGCTGACCCCCGATGCCGTCAGCCCCAGCGCCTCGGCCGCTCGCGCAAAGCTGCCGCTCTCGACCACGGCGGCCAGCACGCTGACCCCATTCACCAATCGTCCGTCAAACATCATTCAATTCCTGATTTTAAGTCACGAATTATCTGACAAAAGCGCAGTTCAGTCAAAGGCGGCGTTGGCGCATCTTTGGCCATCGCGGCGTCCGCCGCTGTCAAAAGGAGTTCGAACATGTTTGCTGTAACCGGAATAACAGGCCAGGTCGGCGCCGTTGTCGGGGCGAAATTGCTGGAGCGCGGATTGCCAGTTCGCGCCTGCATGCGCAATGCGGATAAGGCGGGAAGCTGGCGCGATCGCGGTGCCGAAATAGCCATCGCCGAGATGACGGATGCAGCGGCGCTTGGTGCAGCCTTTGCCGGAGCGGAAGCCGTTTTCCTGTCGATCCCTCCCGCCTTCGATCCGGCATCGGGCTTTCCAGTGGCAAAGATAATCATCGAAGCCCTGAAGACGGCTCTGGTGAAGGCTGCACCGAAGAAAGTCGTCTGCCTTTCCACAATCGGCGCTCAGGCGAAGGAAGAAAATCTGCTGACGCAGCTTGGCCTCGTCGAGAAGGCTCTGTCCGCGCTGCCCATGCCGATCGCCTTTCTGCGCGCCGGGTGGTTCATGGAAAACTCGGCGTGGGATATCGCCGCGGCGCGCGAGGGCGTGATGCCGAGCTTCCTGCAGCCTCTCGATAAGCCTGTCCCGATGGTGGGCGTTCGCGATGTCGGCGCCGTTGCCGCAGAGATGCTGCAGGCGAACTGGACCGGCAAGCGTATCATCGAACTCGAAGGTCATTACCGCATCACACCGCTGCAGATGGCTAAAACCTTTGCCACGGTGCTTGGCCGTCCGGTGCATGCCGAGAAGGTCGACAGAGATGCTTGGGAGGCCCTGTTCCGCAGTCAGGGCATGCAGAACCCCGGACCTCGTATGCGCATGCTCGATGGCTTCAACGAAGGCTGGATCGAGTTCGATGGCGGTGAGGCCGGATCCCGCAAGGGCGAGACAACCTTCGAGACCGCTATCCGCGCGCTGGTCGAAAGCGGTAGATAACGAGGCCGAGGCGTCAACGGCGCCGCGGCCCCTAGGATGTCTAAGATTACTCATCCCGCCATCGATGATCAGCTCGCGGCCGACGATATAGCCGGCTTCCTCCGATGCCAGGAGACGATCAATGCCTTCTCCAGCTTTGGCCCGAACTGGAGCCTCAGGTCCTCGTGTTATCAGGGCTTTGGAAGGGTGGCTATGAAGAGCGCCGTCGCCGCGCACTTGGTATCCCGGTTTCTGTCGCTCCTATCTGGAATCTTGTCGCTTTCACGATCGCCTTTGAACCAGCGCTTCAGAACACTTCATCGGCACTCCGTTAGACCATATCAGGCATAGCCTTGCCCAACTGAGTCGCCGGTGTCTCTTATAAGGAAGAAATTTGCAACGATACAAAACCGTGCTGCTAACCATTCGCTGAGAGTGTTGCCGGAAGACTGACTTCGGATTGCATGCCGCCGCCTCTCCGCACGGCACGTGAGGTCGCCGACATCAGGTTCATCTCCAGAGGAAGGAGTTTGATGTCAGCGATCCAGAACGCTTCTGATACGCACGGCAAGATCTTTCAGCGAAAAGGGCTTCTGAAGGAGATGGACACCTTTGTCGAGGCGGCCGTGGTGCACGATCGCATTGCGTGAGTAGCCGGTCGTAAACAAAGCCTTCACGAAAGGCTGGACCTCCCGCGCCTTCGTTATGACATCCGCGCCGCTCATGCCGCCTGGCAGGACGACGTCGGTGAAAACAAGATCCACGGGTTGGTTAGCCGTCAGGATCTGCAGAGCCGTCGGACCGTCCTTGGCTTCCAAAACGCGGTAGCCTAGCTCCTTTAAAGACTCGACGGAATAGGCCAGAACATCTGGGTCGTCTTCGACGACGAGAATGATTTCGCCGGCTGCTGCTTCGGGCAGCGGCAGCCGTTCAATGGTTTCCTCCTCGACTTGCCCCGATAACAGTCTCGGCAGGTAAATCTTGACGCTCGTCCCTTCGCCAAGCTCTGAATATATTTTCACATGCCCTTTCGACTGCTTGGCGAAGCCGTAAACCTGGCTCAGTCCGAGCCCGGTGCCTTTGCCCTGTTCCTTGGTCGTGAAAAACGGCTCGAAAGCGCGCGCGACGGTGTCAACGTCCATGCCCGACCCGGTGTCGGAGATCGATATCGCAACATATTGTCCTGGCATCACCTCCGCATGATTTGTGGAATAGGCCTCATCCAGGTGCGCGTTGAAGGTTTCGATCGTGAGCTTGCCGCCGTCCGGCATCGCGTCTCGCGCATTGATGGCGAGATTCAAAAGAGCGCTTTCCAGCGCATTCGGATCGGCTTCCGTCTTCCAGAGGCCACCAGCGAGAACGATTTCGATCTGGTAAATTTCTCCCAGCGTTCGATGCAGAAGGTCCGACATTCCGCGAATGAGGGTATTGGCATCGACCGGTTTCGGGTCGAGCGGCTGACGCCTTGCGAAGGCAAGGAGCCTCTGTGTCAACGCCGCCGCTCTCCCGGCGCCGTTCATCGCCTGCACGGCGGCTCGACGGAGCCGGCCTGCATCGGCCGGAAGATTTCGCAAGAGCGTGTCGAGATTGCCTACGATAATCTGCAGCAGGTTATTGAAGTCATGAGCGACGCCGCCGGTCAGTTGACCAATTGCCTCCATCTTTTGAGCCTGTCGCAAAGCCTCAGCGTTGCGGCTGAGCTCATCCGTCTTCTGGCTAACAAGATCTTCGAGGTGAGCGTTCAACTGTCTTAACGCGTCTTCCGCCCGACGTCGCTCCTGTAGTTCGCGTTGGGCGGCCTCGAAAAGGCGGGCGTTGTCGATGGCAACGGCGGCCTCGCCCGCAAGCCCCATCAGCCCTCGTTCCGATTCCTCGCTGAACATGTCAATAGCGGCGTGCCCGAAGAACAATCCCCCGATCACATCACCGGTGCGGGACACGACGGGCACTGCCAGATAACTGCGCACGGGAAGATGACCTTCCGGCATACCTGCGTGAGGCGGATTGTTCCCGTAGCGAGGGTCTTGCCTAATATCGGCCGAACGCACGATCCCTTCACCGCTGAACGTCGCGTTAAAGACCGCGGTATTGCGAGGCATCGGAAACTGAGAGAACGTTTCCGGTGGCACGCCCGAAAGCGAATAGAGCATATAGCTCTCCCCGGCGTGATCGGTGACGTTGTAGAAAAAGGCGCCGAACTGCGCCCGGGTCAGTTCGACGCCTGCGTCCGTCACTGCCTGGACGAGCCTTTCAAGGTCATTCTCTCGCGACAGGATGGCCCCTGCGCGATTGAGAACCTCGAGTGCGCGGGTGCGTTCACGAAGTGCGGATTCCGTCCGTCGCTGTGTCGTGCGGTCTCTGAGTATCTTCACGAAGCCAGTGAGGCTTTGTCCATTGGCAAACAGCGGTGTGGTCTCGCCAACCGCCCAGATTTTGCCGCCATCCTTGCGATATCGCCATCCCTCGCCGCCACCTTTGCCGTGAGCCTTTGCATCAGCAAGTTCTGCCGCAAGCAAGCCTGCTGCATCCTTGTCTGGTGGAAAGATCTCGAGAAGGGTCTTTCCCACCATCTCATCTTCAGTCCAGCCAAGGAGATTGCTGGCCCCCTTGCTCCAGCCGACGACGGTCCCGTCCATATCGAGAACGATGATGCCCGTGTCCACTGCACTATCGAGGATCTGCTGGAGCCGCTCGGCGGGCAGGTACGTGGATGAACTCATATTCTACCAGTGGGAGTAAGAATGCGGATCGTTCGCACGCACCCTATCACAAGCGCTTAGGAGAAAAAGGGCTCGCTGCTTTATTATGGTTCAACCAAGCGGCACGACCGTCATAAGTAGGCGGTTCGTCCCTGAGAAGACGGGCGTAGCACATAAGCGATCAACGAGACGCGCTGGTACTGGCGCCGAGGATCGCCCTCGATAGCCTTGGAAGACCCTGACCAGACAATCAGATCACCGATCCCTGTCCCGTCTTCAAGCGTGACGGACACTCTTTCTGCTTTACGTCCGCTGGCGCACCGGCACCAGCCCGCGGTCTCGAGCCATCGTCGCGCTGCCGTCCCTTACCGCCAGACACCGCTTATTTTCGGGCCGCCGTCTAGCGGTTCGTGACATCGGCTCGGTGGGACTTCCAGCATCCATTACTTTACCGTGATGGCAATACCGCTGAGATCGGCGTTGACTTGCAGGCCTACCTGCTTGCCCGAGAGTTCGAGTTGGGCGCCCTTGTCATTGGTCATGACAATCACCTGGGCTCCTTTGCCGACCGCGCCGCCACCGCCCGCCGCACCGTAGACCCCCGTCACGTCTCGGGCGCGGCGAATATGGCGAACGGTACCGTGAAAGTTGGTCTTAGAAGCCCCGAAGGCGAGGCCCCCCGAGATGCCGCCGACAGAGATTGGATAGCGGCGACCATGGAAGGTCAGCGTGCCCTCGCCTCCAGAACCACCCACAAAGAAGGCAGCCTTGTAGACTGCAAAGGTGATCGTACCGCTGTCGGCATGCGCGGCGCCGGCAAAGCTAATTCCTGCTGCGGCGACAACCGCAGCCGCGACTGAACGAAATGTGGATGATTTCTTCATGATGCGAGTCTCCTTAGAAATCGAAGCTTGCCCAGCCAGGAGGGCAGCCAGGGTCATGACAATATTACAGCTGAAACAATCTCACCCGTGTTTGGTTCCGAGAAGCGGGTAGAGTCCGGCTGCGAGAACGTCGCCACGAAAAGACTCGGAGTGCAGGCGAACCGCTCTTCTATGTTGTCACCATGACCGAAGCACAGGTTTTATTTTACCGCACAACTTTAAGGCCATCTGACTCCTGCCGCCGTTTTGCGTCCAGCAAGAAGTAATCGAACTTTGAGCGCGTTGCACCGTTATCCACTGATGAAGTGCACGATGTCCTGTAACGAAACTCTGGAAGCATTGAGGCCACACAGTAACGACGGCGACGTCTTCACGCCGCACCATCGAATTGTCCTGTCAATCTCTTCAAAGCTTGCTGCCCCGCTGGGTTTCCACTTGCCTGCTGCCGTGTCGGTCTACGGGCATGTTTCCTGCCGACGGTTCGTTGCTCTTTTTGAGGAGAATTGGCGATGAAGATCGCTCAAATTGCGCCGCTTGCAGAAAGTGTTCCGCCGAGGCTCTATGGCGGAACTGAACGCATTGTTTCTTTTCTCTGTGAAGAACTCGTCGCCATGGGCCACGACGTCACCCTCTTTGCCAGCGGCGATTCGGTCACCGGCGCGAAGCTGATACCATGCTCGGATACTGCTCTGAGGCTCAATTCAGCGGTCAAGGATCAACTGCCGTATCACATCCTCATGCTGGAGCAGGTTCGACGCCGGGCGAGTGAGTTCGATGTCTTGCATTTCCATATCGATATGCTGCACTTTCCGTTGATTCACGATTTCGCCGATCGAGCGGTTACCACCCTGCACGGGCGCCTGGATCTGCCCGACCTGCGTTCTTTCTATCAAGTTTTCGCAGACGTTCCGCTGGTGTCAGTCTCCAACGATCAGCGCCGACCGATGCCACCAGTAAATTGGTCCGGAACGGTCTATCATGGTTTACCGCGCAACCTGTTGACCCTCACCGACAAGCCGAATGGCAATTACCTCGCCTTTCTCGGCCGCATCGCGCCCGAGAAACGCCCTGACCGCGCAATCGAGATTGCCGACCGAACCGGTATGCCCCTGAAGATTGCGGCAAAAATTGACGCGGCGGACAAAACCTACTGGGAGACGGTGATTGAACCGATGGTCAGAAGTCATCAGAATGTCGAATTCATCGGCGAGATCAATGACGGCCAGAAAGCAGATTTTCTCGGCAACGCCCGTGCGCTGCTCTTTCCGATAGACTGGCCAGAACCCTTTGGGTTAGTCATGATCGAGGCAATGGCCTGCGGCACGCCCGTCATCGCCTTTCGCCGCGGTTCGGTGCCCGAGTTAATTGACAACGACGTCTCCGGCATTCTGGTGGATAACGTCGCCGAAGCCGCGGCAAATGTCGAATGGGCGTTGAAGCTTGATCGCAGCGGAGTGCGCAGAGCCTTCGAGAAGCGCTTCACTGCTGAACGAATGGCTACGGATTATCTGGACATATATCGGCGGCTGCCTGGTGTTCGCCCAAACATCCCTCGACTGCGCCATTCAGACGGCTATGCCGTCAGTACGGAGCTCATCAATTGATTAGAGGATGGGAAAAATGCCGATCGATTCCTCCGACAGTCTCCCAGCGCCGGCGGCCTCAGGTATGCCGATCGCCCAGTTTACGATACCGGCGACCGCTTCCCTCACCGAGCGACAGCCACTAATTCTGAAACACGGCGATACTTTCGGCGTTTTCGATCACAATGGTGACGTCCTGTCCGGACCGGACAGTCCGGAGGGAATTTTCCATCGCGACACTCGCTACCTCTCCCACCTGACCCTGGCGATAAATGGCCAGAGGCCGATCCTGCTGTCTTCCACATTGCGCGACGACAATGCTACGCTCACCTGCGACCTGACCAATCCCGATCTTTTCGACATAGCCGGAAAACTCATTATTGGCCACGATCAGGTGCATCTGCGACGCACCCGTTTCCTGTGGAACTCGCGGTGTCACGAGCGGCTGACGGTGCGCAACTACGACGAAGCTCCGCAGCACGTCCGCATCGAGATTGCGTTTGCAGCAGACTTCGCCGATCTCTTCGAGGTACGCGGAACTGCGAGAGCCAAGCGGGGCCAACATCTGACGCCGATCGTCAGGGGTGAGGCAATCCTTCTTTCCTATGAAGGTCTCGACCATCGTCGGCGGTCGACGAGACTCTCTTTCGATCCTCCCCCAGACGAATCCGGCGATGTGCTCGTCCGATATAACCTGCGGCTTGCGCCGCACGAAACCCGCTCATTGTTCATCGAGATTGCGTGCGATCCGGGAGAAGACGAAAAATCGCGCCACTGGTCCTTCTTCTTCGCCTTGCGTGACGCCCGGCGTGCCCTTCGAACCTCATCGTCGAAAACCGCTTCGATCCTTACCTCCAACGAGATCTTCAACGAGGCAGCAAGGCGATGCGCGGCGGATCTGCATATGCTGGTGACCGAAATGCCGGAGGGACCCTATCCCTACGCAGGCATTCCATGGTTCAGCACCGTCTTCGGCCGGGATGCACTCATAACCGCCATGCAGACGCTTTGGCTCGAACCGGAGATTGCCGGTGGCGTTCTGGGTTATCTGGCGGCAAACCAGGCGAAGGAATTAGATCCGGCCCGCGACGCGGAGCCTGGGAAAATTCTGCACGAGGTCCGTTGCGGAGAAATGGCCGAACTTGGCGAGGTTCCGTTTCGTCGCTACTACGGCAGCATCGATTCCACGCCACTGTTCGTCATGCTGGCGGGCGACTATGTCCGACGAACCGGCGACATTGTAACAATCAAGCGTCTTCTGCCCCAGATCGAGGCGGCATTGTCATGGATCGAGGACTATGGCGACCGCGACGGCGACGGCTTCGTAGAATATGGCCGCCTGACTGAGGAAGGATTAATCAATCAGGCCTGGAAAGACAGCCATGATTCCGTCTTCCATGCCGACGGACGTCTAGCCAAGGGTCCTATCGCAGTTGCCGAAGTCCAGGCCTATGTTTACGGGGCCTGGAAGTCGGCGGCAGAAATATTCCAGCGCTGCGGTAAACCAGGCCGCGCGGCGGATCTGCTTGCGAGCGCCGACCGATTACGCAATGCCTTCGACGAACACTTTTTCGATGAGGAGCTTGGCACCTATGTCATGGCACTCGACGGTGATAAGCGACCTTGCAGAGTTCGATCGTCAAATGCAGGCCATGCGCTATTTACCGGCATCGCCTATCAAGAACGGGCCGAAGAGGTTGCGCGCACACTGATGAGCGCGTCATCGTTCTGCGGTTGGGGCATTCGCACCGTCGCCTCAACCGAGGCGCGTTATAACCCGATGAGCTACCACAACGGCTCGGTCTGGCCACACGACAATGCTTTGATCGCCAAGGGTCTCGCCGCCTATGGCTATCGAACCTCCGCGGCGAGGATATTCGACGGCCTCTTTGCGGCGTCTACTTATATCGATCTGCGGCGGCTTCCCGAACTTTTCTGCGGGCTGGCACGTCAGCGAGCGCAGGGCCCGACTTTTTATCCAGTGGCCTGCTCGCCTCAAGCCTGGGCGGCGGCAGCACCGCTCTTCCTTCTACAATCATGCCTTGGCCTCGATTTCGATCCGAGGAAGTTGCAGATCAGCTTTCATGAGCCGCAGCTTCCCGGTTTTCTCGACGAAGTCGTGTTGCGGCGCCTGCGGATCGGCGCCGGCTCCGCGGATATTGCATTGCGCCGCTCGGGCCGCCAGGTCGTGGTCGACGTCATTGATCGTAAAGGCGATATCCGAGTCGTCACGACTGTGTAAACGTCATGGCTGCACCCGTTCTTCCCAAACAAACGACTATAAGGCCTAACAGTTTATCCGCGAACTTCTACACTGTCATAAGTTCCCGAGCGCAGCGGATTGCAGCAACCCCGATCTCATTTTCTGTGGGGCAGGTCCGTTGAAGGCGCCGGCGTTAAGCCGGGCCTGTTTCAAGCGCGTTATCCCGATTGTATATCGCGAAAATGCATTCTGATTTGGAGCAAACACTCTCTGACGCAGACCCGGCCAAACCGACAACGATACTGAAGAAACGACGCAGGTGCGCGTCTAAGAACTGGTTCGATGAAGAGGAGCCAGGGACCGAAGTCCATCACCATTGTGACGTTCCTCCCCGGTGGCGGCTTCCTGTACCGTTTTCGGCCGGTGCAGGAAGCCCGTACTTTTCATTTCGCCATATTGCGATCGAGGAAGCTCCGGATCCGCGGTGCCAGCTCGTCCAAGACGGCGGGGCGGGGCAGACCGCCTTGGCCCGACGCGCGCCAGCCGTCGATGGAATGCCGCGCGATCAAGCGCCCGCGCTTGCGATCAGCGCCTCCTGTGCGGCGCGAAACGTGTCGTGCAGCGCGGCCTGACCATTCATTCCCTCAAGGGCGTAACTGTTGAGAAACTGACGCCCGGCAAACAGCTTGCGATCGACCGGGCTCAGTTCGCATTCATCGCAGATGGCTTGCCACCGTTCGGCGATGGTCGCGACCTGGTGTTCGATCAGTGCGGCGGCTTCCGCTTCTTTCAGATGATAGTCCGCGGCGGCCGCGAGGCAGGTGGCGAGTGTGCTGGCGCGGCCCTGGCCTTTGATGAGCATAGCCTGTGTGGCCTCGGTGCCAGTACGGCCCTGCGGGCAGATGTCATAGGCCGGCGTCAGAGAAAGCATCTTGCCGTCCCAGAACGCTGCATGGTTGCGCGCATGGTCGTCAGTGTTGCCGGACAGCACGTTGAAGCAAATCCGTCCGTAGAGTTCCCTGAGCGTGACCTTTGGATCGGTGAAACGATGGCGAATGAGCTCGGCGAGATCCTCATAGGAAGCGTAGCGAGCCATCATCTCATCAAGGCCAAGCATGGTGAGGGCGGAGACCATGGCGTGTCTCGTCCAGCCGTCCCTGGTGCGCGTGCGGTCGAAGCGATCGATCAGGAGGACGTCCTTCTGTGCGGCGCGGGTCATCGAGACTGTTGCGGCGCTGAGGCCGCAGGCTGTCGCCAGCTTCATGGCGATGAATTCGGCCTTCACGACGCTGTATGTGTCGTTGCTGGCCGCGAACTTGGCGATGAACTTCTTCGTGCCATCTTCGATCAGCACCTTGGGGCGCGCGCCGCCGATCGACGTGCCGTGATTGAGGGCCTGGTCGAGCGCTGGTGTTAAGGGAACGCCTCTTTCGATCAAGGCTGCGGCGTCGAGGAGTTCGTCGAGCGAGGCTTGCGCGGCAATGCGGGGAACGTACTCCGTGGCCGACGCCTGGAAGTCGAGGGCGCCAATCCGGTCGGACCCTGATTGGAGCAGGAAGGTCAACTCGCTGATCTCGGGTACGCCGGCAGCGTCGGGCGTTCTGCCTGTCAACCTGTTGATGATGACGCGGCGACCCCAGGCATCGGGTGAGCCGTCGCGGATAGAGCTTGCCATGGACAAGCCGTTGATGGGCACAATGACGCCTTCCTGAATGGGGAGTTCCGGCTCATAGATGGGAATGGCGTTCTTGCGGCGCCGGTAGCTGGCGCCGTAGGTGAAGAACAGGCGCTCGCCATCCTGGTCGAGGCGGCCCGCCACCACCGGTTCCGTTGCGTCTGGCAGCCATATCCAGACATAGGCCCTTGTAGCGTCCACCCTAGAAGTCATCATCGACCTCCTTCATCGTGTGGCGGACACTCTTGGGCAGCAGGGTCAGTTTTTCGTCAAGGCGGGTATTGTGCATTTGCAGGCTGCGCTCGTCATAGTCGAACAGGCGCAAACCGACGAGTGCGCAAACTTCGAAGACGGTGCCGATCTCGGGCCCCGGCGCCCCTTTTTCGATACTGGACAGTGTTGTCCGGCTGATGCCAGCGCGGTCGGCCAACTCCTGGGCGGTAAGTCCGCGCGCAGCCCGGGCGACGCGGATCAGTTTGCCAAGCATGGCGAGGGCTTGTCGCGTGACTCTTGAATAGCTTCTCTGGCGCGGCACGTGTGTCACCCTCATGCTCAATTTTTTTGTACGCGAAAGCCTATCACGTTCAGAATTTTCGGCATTGTGCCAGGAGCTCTACGTGCAGTCAAGGTTTGTTCAGTTGATTGCACATAGGGGCATTTCCCGTCCAGTATTTTGAACAAGGAGCGCCCGCAGCGCTCAGGGGCGCCGCAGCCGAGCCGGTGGTGATGTTCTCCTATGAACTCTGACCTGCTCATCACGGCGCGAGCAGTCGGCTGTCGCCAAACGAAATCATGCTGTGACCAAATCAAGTTCACGCGGGAGAGCATTAGCAAACGGTCCCGATCTGATGGAGGCAGCAGGCAGGATAACCGCCTGAAGGGGAGCCCCCAGGCGACGGAATGATTGGTGTGATTAACGGTAGAAATACTTCGTGTTGCGATCCTGCTTGAACATTCGCTGCCCAGCACTACCCTTCGCTCGTCGGGGAAAGTGAGGGCTATCATGATCCCATCGCCAATAGCGCAGGCGCAGAACGTGCTGGATGAAGCGGACATAGCCGTCTGCCAAAGGGTATATGACCAGATCGTCGCGCTGAAATTAATAGAGACAGATGCCGCGCGCGAAGATCTCGCAACAGGGATTATCCATTCTTTCCAACACGGGGTAAAGGACGAGGACGCATTGCTGCGGCTGTTGATTTAACTGCACTCGGCGGCGGAGTTTTCGCAGCCTCTCGTGCCCGTTTCAACGCACGCTGACTCGTCCCGCCAACCAGTGCCGGGCTTTTTTGTTCGCGGTCAACATAGGATCCGGGAACCTCTTCAGGTAGTTAAGGGTTTTGACGACGGGCCGCACGGCTTCAGTATCTTGTACTGCTGCGTCAGCACCCCCTGTTAGCAGCGTCCGTGCGGCCCACAGGCGTCCGCCCCAAGGCGGTGAAACGGCTGGTGCCACAGGAACCACCGCCTCGCATTGATAGTTAACTCTTCGGATCGTTAGCTGGCGTTGCCCTGCGCTAGTCGCGATCTACCCCCTCCACGGGGTTCGGGCCGCGCAGAGGGCGATGGTCATCTCCTTCTCCAACCCTTCTGCGCGGGCTCCCGGCGTGAGACATCGCGGATTCGAAGCCGGACCGCGTGACGGAAAGTCGAGGAATATTACCACCGACTGATGCGGAATAACGGAGGGCGAGGAAGCAAGGTTTTGGCTGAACTGATCACTACCGACCTTTGTCGGCGGCGGGAAAGTGACGGCCGCCCAACGTACAGGAGACCCGTTGCTTAGGGTTTAGCAAGTGATCACTGAGCGGCCGAACTAACAATATCAAACATTGTTGCAAATTGTAGTTATATTCTCGACGGATCAAATGCTTAAAAGGGAAATTGTAGATTTTACTTTTTAGACTTGGTTAATATAAGCGTAAAACCAAATGCTTATGGAATGATATGATTGAAAGTATCGGCAAGATGTGCATTATTGTCCTTGCATCGCGGCTGGGCGCGATGCTTAGAAAACACCCCTATTACTGATCCCCGCTCATCGCGGGGTTCCTTTTTTAGCGCTCAAAGCCGTCAATGGCTGATGTATCGGTTCGAAAGCGTACGGAAACCAGACACAGCGCCCGGCGTTTAGCAGCGGGACCGCGCGCGAAAAGCTTCGCTCTGCAAGACTTTCGTTTGGTTCGCCCCTTGCGCGGTCTCGCCTTTCCCTCGTTCCCTAATTGCCCCGTTTCGACGGGGCTATTTTTTGCGGTATTGATTCGCCAGCCAAATTAGCAACATCGCTCTCGCGGAAGCGCTGTTCAAAAACACACGCGACTTAGAACAATCTCGCAAGAGGAGAGGAAGTCTTTGCCGAAATTTCGTGAAGTCAAAGACTGGGCGCCGGGATATCTCAACGTCGCTCCGCAGCACATATGATCATGGCCGCCTGTCTGACATGCGGAGAGCAAAGGGAATTTGATAGAAGCCTGGTGCCGACCGCCATGCGGCAGCGTCTCATCAGTGAGATCGAACCGCACCTGAATTGCGCAGTACGTGGAGCGAAGGCGGGAAAGTTGAGATTGATTTGGGTCTTGCCTGGAGGAAGGCGATGCGCTGGGCGCCCTTCTCAAGCCGTTGCGTGACTCGACCTTCTTCAGCCTGCTGGCAAAGGTGGTCGCGAATGAATCGCGCAATCTGATTGGCGTGACATCGGTGTTCGGCATCGTCCTTTTTGGCGCTGCGCTGGCCGGTTATATCATCGAGCGAGACGTCCAGCCCGATAGGTTCGACAGCATTCCGCAGGCGATGTGGTGGGCGGTCGTAACGCTGTCGACGACCGGCTACGGTGACGAGATCCCGCAGAGCCTTGCAGGTCGAGTTCTGGCCGGATTGGTGATGACGAGCGGGATCGGCATTTTTGCACTTTGGGCCGGCATCCTCGCCACCGGCTTCTACGAAGAGGTTCTCCGCCAACGGCGCTGGACCGCCGGGGCGGGCCGCCCAAGGAACAATTCAAGCCTGACGGCTGCGGCATTGCCGCAGCGGGTGGAGGTGACGCATTTACCGACTCATAAGGCAGGATAACGGCGCCGGCCGCGGTCGTCGTGCCGTCGAGTAGCTTCAGTGGAGCGCGACATCGCCACCAATGCTGTCGTACAAAAGCTTCCGCTCAAATCTACGAGGATCCTCCCGCCGGAGCAGTACGAAGCCATCATCTGGAGCGTATCGAGCGCGCGCTCGGCTCCCCCCCCAGCGTCGCCCTGGAAGGTTCGGTGCAGCCTGTGCAAGGACCAGCAGAACGGCGTTCGACGATCCGTGAGGCAATCATCACCCGCCGGGCAGGCATACCGGAGAGCCGTGGATTTTCGATGCGTTCGATGAGCAGGCGCAGGCCGACGGCGCCGGCCTCCTGCCCTTCCATTTTCACCGTCGTCAGTGGCGGCGAAATTTGGGTCGCCGGTGAAAAGTCGCCGAAGCCGACGACCGAAACATCGTCGGGGATCCGGTATCCCTGCCCCAGCAATTCGGAAACGACTGTCAACGCAAGACCGTCATGAGCGCAGAAAAAGGCCGTCGGAGGAATACCCGTCTTCTTCAGGTCCCGGAATGCCGCGCCAAAGCCGTTTTGCTCATCGAACTCCAAGACCTGCAAGGAGACGTCCTCGTGCCGCTCGGCGATCTCACGCGCCCCATAAAACCGCTCACGCCGCCCGCGGAAGCCGGGTGAGCCGCTGACATAGACGATTGATCGATGGCCGAGGCCAACCAGATATTGAAGCACCGCCTGCCCCGCCTCATGGTCTGTCCCAGTGATCTGATCAGCCTCTTCCAGCGGATCGACCCATCCGAAACGCACGATCGGTATGCCGGTTGCCGTTGCCGCCGCCACTGCTTCGCGATCATGCGGACCGACAAGCATCAGGCCCGAGCATGCGTGCGCCAATTCCTCAAGTTGCCCGGCGCTATGCGTCCAGCGGATGCGCAGCGCCATCCCCAGCCTGTGCGCCTCGCGCTGGACGCCGTTCTGGATCTGCATGTAAAGCTCGCTGTTAACGGCATCGAGATCGTGGAACACGACGGCAATGTCGTTTGACTGCGATTGGCCGGCAGGACGCGTGTATCCCAGCCGCTCGGCCGTTGCGCGAATGAGCGCGCGCGTTTCCTCGCTGACGCCGCTCTTGCCTGCCAGCGAGCGGGAGACGGCAAATTTGGAGAGGCCGACCTCTTGCGCGATCGTTTGTAAGGTAGTCCGCCCACGTTTTCCCACTCTCCACCTCGTCCATGACCGCTGCAGCCCGTTCGCTACACGTTTCACGCGGCAAACGCAACTTTCCTACTAATAAAACATAACGCTTTACCTAACGATATCCAACTGTATTCTTCTCTTCGGTCCGCTTTGATAGGCAAAAATCACAGGAGAGCGGACGATTTCTGGAGGAGAACCCCCTATGATCAAGCTGAAACGTCGTGCGTTTCTGGCCGGGACTTCGGCCGTTCTGATCCTGCCCGCACTGCCTGCGCTAGCGGCGGATTACAAAGAAGCCGCTATCCTGAAGGACAAGGTTTCGGGCGGCGCATTGCCGCCGCTGAAAGATCGACTGCCCGAAAATCCCCTGGTCATCAAGCCGGTGGATAGTATCGGCAAGTACGGCGGCGACTGGAACATGGCCCTTGTCGGCGGCGGTTCGCTCTCCATGTTGTTCCGTTATCAGGCCTACGAGCCACTCCTGCGCTACACGCCCGATTGGTCGGGCGTGACGCTCAACGTTGCCGAAGCCTTTGACGGCAACGCGGATTCCACCGAATATACCATCCGTCTGCGCAAGGGCATGAAGTGGTCGGACGGACAACCTTACACCACAGCCGATGTGAAATTCTGGTACGACACGATTCTCACGGACAAGCGCGTGGCCGTGAACGGCCAGGGTCATTGGAAGACATCAGGCAAGCCGGCCAAGCTCGAAATCATCGACGAACAGACGTTTAAAGTTATGTTCGCTAAACCTAACGGTATGTTCCCGCTTCAGGTCGCCTGGGCCAATAGCGATCACACGACCCGCTGTCCCAAGCATTATCTCGAGCAGTTCCATATCGACTATAATCCGAAGGCTGACGAGCTCGCCAAGCAGCGCGGCTTCGAGAGCTGGATCGCCGCCTTCCAATCCGCCTCCGGCTTTCAGGACGACAACGCCTTCTTCCTGAACTCCTCGAAAAAGCCCTGCCTGCATGCCTGGATGTTCACCGTCGCCCCAGGCGAGAATACCGAACGCGCCATTGCCGAGCGCAATCCCTTCTACTGGAAGGTTGATACGGAGGGGAACCAGCTCCCTTATATGGACCGCATCGTCTACCAAATGGTCGCAGATCCTCAAGTTCTGCTCTTGAAGGCCATGCAGGGAGAGATCGACCTGATGGACCAGTATATCGCAACACCGAACAACAAGTCGGTTCTCTACGATGCGCGTGAGCAGGGCAAATATGATTTCTACACACTGACTTCGACCGAAGCCAATGTGATGAACTTCATCTTCAACCTGAACCACAATGACGAGACCAAGCGAAAGCTCTTCCGCAACAAGGATTTCCGTGCAGCACTCTCACTGGCGCTCGATCGCCAGTCGCTGATCGATGCCGTACTCGTTGGCCAGGGCGCTCCCGCCCAGCCATCGATCAAGCCGGGCGATCCGCTCTACAACGAGCAGCTCGCGACGCAGTTCACGAGCTATGATGTCGACAAGGCGAATGCCATGCTTGATCAGCTCGTTCCGAAGCGTGACGACCAGAATTTCCGGCTGGACGAAAAGGGCCGCCGGCTGACGGTGATCTTCGAAATCGACCAGGCACGCGCTGTCTTCCTCGATCTCTTCCAGCTCGTCATCCCGATGTTCCAGGCCGTCGGCATCGATGCGCAGATGCGCACCATGGATCGGTCGCTCTGGGAAACCCGCGTCCGCCAGGGGCGCGATTTTGACGCTACGGCCCACCAGTTTGGCGCCAATGGCGGCGTGGCCGCCATGCTCGATCCGCGCTATTACGTGCCGACGGATTCGAACGCTATGTATGCGCCGGCCTGGCAGCTCTGGTATCTCGACCGCAACAACGCCAATGCGGAAGAGCCGCCGGAAGAGACCAAGAAGCAGCTTGAGCTCTACGACAAGCTGAAATCGACCTCCGATCCGGCCGCACAGCAGGAGGTCATGAAGCAGATCCTGCAGGGTGCGGCTGACAACTTCTATGTTTTTGGCATTTCCCTGCCCCCGGATGGCTACGGCATCGTCAAGAACAATATGAAGAACATCACGAAGACGATGCCGAACTCATTCGGTTGGCCGACGCCTGCTCCCACCATGCCGGAGCAGTTCTACAAGGTCTGATGGCCTTTGACAGCCATGAATGCGAGGCGCCGGCTCTGCCAGCCGGCGCCAAGGTCCCTCATTGCCCAGCGGTTGGATGAAGACGATGCTCGACGCCAGAAGACAGAATAGCGACACCCTGCGCACCCCGAACTGGTTCAAGACCGCAACACGGTGGACCCAGCTCACCTTCGTGGAGGACGATCCGGAAAAATATGATCCGGCCTTCTGGGTCGACGTTTTCAAACGCACGAAATCCAACGCGGTATGCCTCAGCGCCGGCGGCTACATCGCCTATTATCCGAGCGAGGTCCCCTATCACTATGTGAGCAAATATCTGGGCGATAAGGACATCTTCGGCGCGCTCGTCGATGCCGCCCGAAAGCTCGACATGCATGTCATGGCCCGAGTCGACCCACACGCAATCCACGACGATGCCGCCAAGGCACATCCCGAATGGGTGATGATTAATGCCGACGGCACACCGCGCCGCCACTGGGCCTATCCGGATGTCTGGGTGACCAATGCCTATGGCGATTACAACACCGTCTTCATGCCTGACGTCGTCAAGGAGATCGTTCGCAAATACGATATCGACGCCGTCTTCGCCAATCGCTGGCAGGGCCATGGCGTCGATTACAGCGAAGACAGCGCGCGCCGCTTCAAGGATATGTTCGGCCACGACCTGCCGAAAAAGCCGGATGCCGAAGACCCGGCCTGGCAGGCCTGGGTGCAGTGGCGCCGCCGCGTACTGACCGACATGATTGCCCAGTGGGACGATGCGGTCAAAGCGATCCGCCCGCATGCGAGCTTCATCCCGAACATGGGCGGCGCCTCGCTGATGGAATTCGACCTCTCGGTCATCGCCAAACATTGCCCCTTCCTCGTTGTCGACCATCAGGGCCGTAAAGGCCTCGAACTCGGCTGGTCGGCCGGCCGCAACGGCAAGCGCATCCGCGCCACCTTCCCCGATCGCCCCGTCGTGCTCATCACGTCGATCGGCCCGGAGGAGGAATACCGCTGGAAGGACGCGGTCACCTCGGGCGAGGAAATGCAGCTGTGGATCAATGACGGTACGGCCCATGGCCTCTATGCCTGGTTCACCAAGTTCAACGGCGTCGTGCCGGACAAGCGCTGGGTAGAACCGGTCGCCGACGCCTTTGCACTACAGGCAGCCGTCGAGCCGGTCCTCGAAAGCATGCAGCCGGCCGCCGAACTCGCCGTCGTTGATCCTTCGACCACCCTTCGCCACTGGTCGCCGGAAGAGCGGACCAATGCCGAGAAGCACGATCTCGGCTTCTATCACGCGCTCGTCGAAGCCCGCCTGCCCTTCGAGCTTCTCTCGGATCAGGTTCTGACCAAGGAAAATCTCGACCGTTTCAAAGTAATCATCCTCGCCAACGCTTCCTGCCTTTCCGATGCGCAGAACGAGGCGATCCGGGCCTATGTCGAACGTGGCGGCAGCGTCGTCGCTTCCTACGAAACCTCACTCCGCGATGAATTCGGCAAGAAGCGCAACGAATTCGGCCTTTCGGATGTGCTGGGCGCCAAGTTCGTGTCCGGCCCGCGCGGCATCGTCAAGAACACCTATGTGGCACTGTCAGGCGCTCATCCTGTTAATCAGGGCTATGAGGGTGCCGAGCGCATCATGGGCGGCACGCGCCTCATTCATGCCGACCCGACCGGCAATGCGACAGCGCCCTTCCTCTATGTGCCCGATTTCCCGGACCTGCCGATGGAAGAGGTCTATCCTCGCAAAGCGCCGGAAGGTGCTGCAGTCATCGCCCGCGAAACCGGCAAGGGCGGTCGTACGGTCTATATCCCCTGGAATATCGGGGAGATCTTCTGGGAAGTCTTCGCGGTGGACCATGGCAAGCTCATCAGCAATGCGGTCAGCTGGGCGCTCGGCAAGACCCCGCGCGTCACGGTCGAAGGTCCCGGCGTCATCGATATGGCACTGCGCGACAGTGCCGAAGGTATCGCGGTCAGTCTCTTCAACCTCACCAACCCGATGATGATGAAGGGGCCTATACGCGAGAATTATCCTCTGGCGGCCCAGACGGTGTCAGTGGAAATTCCTAAGGGCAGGTCGCTAGCCAAGGCATGGCTCACCGTTACCGACCGCGCCGCAAACTTCAGCGTCAAGGATGGCCGCGCACAGGTGGAAGTGCCTGATATCGAGCGGCTGGAGGTGGTGCACCTCACCTGGAAATGAGGTGTCGAGACAAGGAAGAGCGTTTTCGGCCTGAAGGGCCGAAAGCGGATGGAGATCCGAAGGAAGCGCCTGACCGGGCGCTCTCAACGGGAGGAGAAACATTTCGATGCATGGCTATATCTTCAAGCGCGTGCTCTACATGATCCCGACCTTGTTCGGCATGTCGCTGATCTCGTTCCTGATCATCCAGCTGCCGCCGGGTGATTACCTGACCTCAATGATCGCGACGATGAGCGACAGCGGCCAGGCCGTCGATCCCGCGCAGATCGAGCGGTTGAAGGAGATCTACGGCTTCGACGACCCCTTCTATATCCAGTATCTCAAATGGATCTGGGGCATCGTCAGTCGCGGTGATTTCGGCTGGTCCTTCGAATGGAACCAGCCAGTCTCAGGCCTCATCTGGGCGCGCATGGGCTCGACGCTGGTCATCTCGCTTCTGAGCCTGCTCTTCGTCTGGATCGTCGCCCTGCCGATCGGCATCTATTCGGCCGTGCGCCGCCACTCGATCAGCGACCACGTCTTCACCTTTTTCGGCTTCATCGGCCTTGCGGTACCGAACTTCATCCTGGCGCTGACATTGATGTATGTCGCCTACCGCTACCTCGGCCAGAGCGTCGGCGGCCTCAACTCCCCCGAATTTGCCGACGCGCCCTGGAGCCTCGCCAAGGCAGGCGATTTCCTCGCCCATCTCTGGATCCCAATCATCATCATCGGCGCGTCGGGCACCGCCGCCATGATCCGCATCCTGCGCGCCAACCTGACGGACGAACTGCACAAGCCCTATGTCATCACCGCCCGCGCCAAAGGCCTGCCGGAATACAAGGTGATCCTGAAATATCCAGTGCGCATAGCGCTGAACCCCTTCGTCTCGGCGATCGGCTGGGTACTACCCCATCTCGTCTCCGGCGTGACAATTACCGCCATCGTCCTGAATTTGCCGACCGCCGGCCCGCTGCTCTTCCGTGCGCTGGTCTCGCAGGACATGTACCTCGCCGGCAGCTTCATCCTGCTGCTCTCGGCGTTGACCCTCGTCGGCATGCTCCTGTCGGACCTGTTGCTTGCGCTGCTCGATCCGCGCATCCGGTTCAATTGAGGAGGCGCCGATGACCCACGAAACATTCGCGCCCCATAGCGGTCCTCTCAACATCGTTTCCGAAGGACCCTCGATCAGCCCGCTGAAACAGGGCAAAACCGTATCGACCGCAGCCATCGGTCCCTGGCGGCTGGTCGCCGGCAAGCTGATCCGCCAGAAGGTGGCGATGGTCGCCGGCGTGATCATCCTCCTGCTCTATCTCATCGGTCTCTTTGCCGAATTCCTGGCGCCTTCCCTGCCCGCGACCTCCAAGCCGCAATATACCTACGCGCCGCCGCAAGGCCTCAGCTTCTTTGTCAACAAACCGGATGGCAGCTCGGAATTCAATTTCCATGTCAAAGGCTACAAGGTGGAGATCGAAAAGGTTGCGTTGAGGCGCACCTTTGTCGTCGACGACAACAAGGTCGTGCCGATCGGCTTCTTCGTCAAAGGTCCGGCCTACAAGCTCTGGGGCCTGGTCCCGATGAACAGGCATTTCATCGGCCCGATCAACCCTGCTGATCCCATGTACCTGCTCGGCGCCGATCGCCTCGGCCGCGACGTTCTCACGCGGCTGATCTACGGCACCCGCATTTCCATGTCGATCGGCCTCGTCGGCGTCGCCATGTCGCTCGTCCTCGGCGTCGTGCTTGGCTCTATCTCCGGCTTCTACGGAGGCTGGGTGGATACGCTGATCCAGCGCGTCATCGAAGTCGTCAGCGCCATGCCGACCATCCCGCTGTGGCTCGGCCTTGCCGCGGCGATCCCGCTCACATGGTCGCCCGTCAACGTCTATTTCGTCATCACCATCATTGTCTCGCTGCTTGGCTGGACCAGTCTTGCCCGCGAAGTGCGCGGCCGCTTTCTGGCGCTGCGCGGCGAGGATTTCGTTACTGCCGCAAAGCTTGACGGCTCAAGCGAGGCGCGGCTGATCTTCCGCCATATCCTGCCGTCGCTGACGAGCCATATCCTGGCTGTCGTCACGCTCGCCGTGCCGACGATGATCGTGGCGGAGACCTCGCTCTCCTTCCTCGGCATCGGCCTCAAGCCGCCTGTTGTCAGCTGGGGCGTGCTGCTGCAGGACGCCCAGAATATCCGCACGGTCGCAACCGCGCCCTGGCTGCTGATCTGGCCGTCTCTGGCGGTAGTCGTTGCCGTCCTGTCCTTCAACTTCTTCGGCGACGGCCTGCGCGACGCAGCCGATCCCTATGACAATTGAGGAGGAAGCCATGACCGATCTTCCAGAAGATGTCGTCCTCTCGGTTGAAAATCTCTCCATCGATTTCCGGCTGCGCACGCATATCCTGCATGCCGTCGAGGATGTCAGTTTCGAGCTGAAGCGTGGCCAGACGCTCTGCCTCGTCGGCGAAAGCGGCTCGGGCAAGAGTGTGACCGCCCGCTCACTGCTGCAGATCGTCGACAAGCCCGGCACCATCGTCGGTGGCCGCATCCTGCTGCGCAACGGCGGCGAGATCACCGACATCGCCACCCTCGGACCCGGCAGCCGCGCCATGAGGGAGATCCGCGGCCGGCGCATCGGCCTCATCTTCCAGGAGCCGATGAGTTCGCTCTCGCCGGTCCACACGATCGGCTCGCAGATCGTCGAGGCGATCCGCATGCACAGTGATCTCGACAAGAAGGCAGCGCGTACCCGCATGGTCGAGCTGCTGCGCCAGGTCGAAATCCCAAACCCCGACAAGATGGCCGACCGCTACACCTTCGAATTCTCGGGCGGCATGCGCCAGCGCGCCATGATCGCCATGGCTCTTGCCGGCAATCCCGATATCCTGATCGCCGACGAGCCGACCACCGCACTCGACGTAACGACGCAGGCCGAAATCCTCGACCTCATCAAGCGCCTGCAGGTCGATCGCGGCATGGCGATGTTGCTCATCACCCATGATATGGGCGTGGTCGCCGAAGTGGCAGATGATGTCGCCGTCATGCGCTTCGGCCGTATCGTCGAGCGCGGTCCGGTCGATGCCATCTATCATGCCGCGACCCATCCCTACACACGCCAGTTGCTGGCCTCGACCGTGAAGCTGACACATCATGTCGAAGGCAGGCGGCCGGCAATCGCCTTGTCTTCGCAGGCACCGCAACCGATCCTGTCTGTGCGCAATCTCAGCAAGACCTTCGGCTGGCACGGCAATGCCAACACGCTACGCGCCGTCGATGACGCCAATTTCGACCTCTATCCCGGCGAGAACCTCGGCATTGTCGGAGAGAGCGGTTCCGGCAAGACGACACTCGGCCGCCTGATCCTGCGTACCGTCGAGCCAACGACCGGCACGATCCTCTACCGCGGGAAGGATGGCGGCGAGACCGATCTTACCAAGCTCGGCAAGAAGGACCTGCGCAACTTCCACCGCGAAGTCCGTCTCGTCTTCCAGGATCCTTTCGCCTCGCTCAACCCGCGCATGACCGTCAAGGAAGTGATCGGCGATCCACTGATCGTCAACGGCCTCGCCAAGGGCAAGGCCCTGGAGGACCGTGTCGCCGAGCTGATGCGCCTCGTCGGCCTCGATCCGATGGGCATGGAGCGCTATCCGCACGCCTTCTCGGGCGGCCAGCGCCAGCGCATCGGCATTGCTCGCGCCCTTGCACTCGATCCGCGCATCATCATCGCCGATGAAGCGACCTCCGCGCTCGACGTATCCATCCGCAGCCAGATCCTCGACCTGCTGCTCGATATCCGCCAGCGGCTGAACCTGAGCTTCATCTTCATTTCTCACGACATTTCGGTGGTACGCTACTTCTGTGATCGCGTTGCCGTCATGCATCGCGGCAAGATCGTCGAACTCGGCGAGGCCGAGCAGATCTGCACCGCGCCGCAGGAGGTCTATACGAAGAGCCTCATTTCAGCCGTTCCCAATCCCGACCCACGCGACAAACGCATGCTGCACCGGCACCGGTTCGTCGCTCCCGCCAATGCCTGAGGACGTTCCAGTGCCGAAATTTTCCGCCAACCTTTCCCTCCTCTACCAGGACATAGCCTTCCTCGATCGTTTCGCCGCCGCTGCAAAAGACGGCTTTGGCGCGCTCGAATATCTCGGCCCCTATACCGAGCCAAAAGAAAAGGTCGCCGATGCGCTCAAGGCAAACGGCCTGAAACAGGCGCTCTTCAATGTTCCCTCCGGCGACTGGGCCGGCGGCCAACGTGGCATTGCCTGCCTGCCGGATCGTATCGCGGAGTTCCGCGCCGGCATCTCGCTGGCCCTCGATTACGCCAAGGCGCTTGCCTGCCCGCAGGTCAACGTCATCTCCGGCCTCGTGCCGAAAGGTTCCGATCTCGAAACGCTGGAAAAGGTTCTGGTCGAGAATCTGAAATATGCCGTTCAGCGCACCGCCGATGCCGGCGTGAAGCTCTTGATCGAGCCGATCAACCTGCGCGACATCCCGGGCTTCTTCTTGTCGACGACCAACCACGCTGAGCGCATCCTCGAAAAGGTCGCATCCGACAATCTCTACATCCAGTATGATTTCTACCACATGCAGATCATGCAGGGCGACCTGATCCCGACCTTCATCCGGCTGAAGGACAGGATTGCCCATGTGCAGATCGCCGACAATCCCGGCCGCAACGAACCTGGCACGGGTGAGATCAATTACGGCTTCGTCCTCTCCGAACTCGACCGCCTCGGCTACGACGGCTGGGTCGGCTGCGAATACAAGCCGAAGGCTGACACCAGCGAGGGCCTTGGCTGGATGAAACCCTATCGGAAGTGAGCAAGACGTGAATATCGGTTTTATCGGACTGGGCGTCATGGGCCGCCCGATGGCGGAACACCTGATCGATGCCGGCCATACGCTGCACCTGAGCCGCGTGAAAGAAGCCTCGCGGCACCTCGTCACCAAGGGCGGCAAGGCCGCCCATAGCGCCAAGGCTGTCGCAGAAGCCTCCGACATCATCATCCTGATGCTGCCGGATACGCCCGATGTAGAAGCCGTGCTCTTCGCAGGAGGAGACGGCGTAGCCTTTGGCCTCTCGGCCGGCAAGCTCGTCATCGACATGAGTTCGATCTCGCCTGTCGCCACCAAGGACTTTGCCAGGCGCATCGAAGCGCTCGGCTGCGACTATGTCGATGCTCCGGTCTCCGGCGGCGAAGTCGGCGCCAAGGCCGCTTCGCTGACGATCATGGCCGGCGGCAAGGATGAGGCTTTCGAGCGAGCCAGGCCACTCTTCGAAAAGATGGGCAAGAATATCACGCTGGTCGGCGGCGTCGGTGATGGCCAGACCGCCAAGCTCGCCAACCAGATCATCGTCGGGCTGACGATCGAGGCCGTCTCCGAAGCGCTGCTCTTTGCCAAACGCGCCGGCGCCGATCCGGCCAAGGTGCGCGCAGCCTTGATGGGCGGATTTGCCGCCTCGCGCATTCTCGAAGTGCACGGCGAGCGCATGGTCAAGGAGACCTTCGACCCCGGCTTCCGTATCCGATTGCACCGCAAGGACATGACGCTTGCCGTCGATGCAGCCCGCGCGCTTGATCTGTCCTTGCCGAACACGGCTGCCACACAGCAACTCATGAATGCCGCTGTTGCCAATGGCGACGGCGAACGCGACCATTCCGCCCTTATCCGCACGCTCGAGCTCCTCGCCGGAGGGCCGCGCTAGATCAAGACCACCTAGAACACCCGGACGACATCTTCGATTGCCTTCCACCGGAGCCCTTTTTTCCGGATGGCGAAGCCATGTCCGGACATCGATAGAAAGGACAGGACAATGCTCAGAAACGATATCCAATTCCCTTATGGCGCCGTCTATTTCCGCAAGTCCAATCCGCCGCGCGACGACTGGGAACGCGACTACGCGACAGCAGGCGAAGACGGCCTGAACATCTTCCGCCACTGGTTCATGTGGAGCGCCATCGAAGTGGCGCCCGGCGTCTACGACTGGGAAGAATATGACCGCCAGCTCGATCTTGCCGCGAAAAACGGCATCAAGACGATTATTGCCGAACTCATTCATGCGGTGCCGGATTGGGCCGTGCGCAAATATGCCGATGCGCTGCAGGTCAATGCCGACGGCACCAAGCTCGGCTCCTCCATGGGTGTATCGGCGGCAACCGGCGGCTTTTCCAACAATGGCGGCGGCGCCGGTGCGCTGACGCTGAACTGCCCGGAAGTGAAGGAAGCGGCCGGCAATTTCTTGACCGCGCTTGCCACCCGTTACAAGGACCATCCGGCGATCTATGGCTACGACGTCTGGAATGAGTGCAACTATTCCGCCGATGTCGATTACAGCAGCTATGCCAAAGCCGCCTTCCGCAGATGGCTGGAGAAGAAATACGGCAGCCTGAAAGTCCTCGCCAAAGCCTGGCACCGCTACAGCTATGCCGAATGGGAGGATATCGAGCCGCCGGTCCATATGGCGCCCTATCCTGAATGCATCGACTGGCTGCAGTTCAAGCGCGACAATTTCTATAATCAGATGCAATGGCGCATCGATACGATCCGCGCGGTCGACCAGAAGAACGTCATTGCCGCCCACGGTATTTCGGGCTCGATCCCGAACATGGTCGCCAATGGCTGCGACGACTGGCTTGCCGCTTCCAAGGTCGAAATCTACGGTTTCACCTGGATCCAGGCCCGCAAGGGTACCGAGCCGTGGAAGACCTGGTACGGGGTCGACATCAACCGAGCCGCCGCCCGCGGCAAACCCTTCTGGCATGCGGAGCGTCAGGGCGGTCCGCTCTGGCTGCAGCCGCAGGTGATCGGCCGGGACAAGGAGGACGGCCGCGTCGCCGAGCCCGAGGACATCCGCATCTGGAGTATGACGTCCTTTGCCGGCGGCGCGCGCGGCGTGCTGAACTTGCGCTGGCGTCCGCTGCTCGACGGGCCGCTCTTCGGCGCCTTCGGCGCCTATGGCATGGACGGCAGCCGCACGCCACGTTCGGACATGCAGAGTGGAATGGCGAAATGGGCGAACGATCCGGCGCAGGCAGTGCTTTGGGAAGCCAAGCCGGTGCGTGGCGAGGTGGGCATCCTCGTCGTCCGCGAAACGCAGGAATGGGATTACCTGTTGAACTATGACCGCAAGGAAAAGCCCTATCCCGAAGCCATGTGGGGCGCTTACCGCGCCTTCCTCGAACAGGGTCTGCAACCGGATTGGGTCCACATCGACGATATCGACTCCTATGACTTTCTCTATTTCCCTTACCCGATCATGTTCACCGCCGAACAGGCGGCACGCCTGAAAACCTGGGTGGAGAAAGGCGGCACGCTCATTTCCGAAGCCTGCCCCGGCTACTTCGGCGACCGTGGTCATGTCGGCCAGGTGCAGCCCAATCTGGGGCTCGATGAGGTCTTCGGAGTGCGCGAGGAAGACGTTGAATTCATGCCCGACATCGGCCACCGTATCCGTTTCAAGGTCGGCGACATAGCCGTCGATGGCGGAGGCCTGCTGCAATCTTACCGCCTCACAAGCGGCACGGGGCGCGGCTATTTCGACGATGGGCGCCTTGCAGTCGTCGAAAGTCGCTTTGGCAAGGGCCGCACCTTGCTTATCGGAACCAATCCCTCTGTCGCCTTCTATCGCACGGACGGCAGGTCCAATGCCGCTTTTTTTGCCGGGCTTGTGGCCTGGAGCGCCAGGACGCGGCACGTAACCTTGTCAAACGAAGCGATCTTTGCTCGCATCCACAGGGGGGAGAGCGCAAGCTTCCTATGGCTGGTCAACCCGACACGCCAGAACCAGACAACATCAGTCAGCCTCGCTGAAGGAAAGCTCTCGGGCGCGAAGGCCGCCTGGCCGCCTGAATTTGCGTATGATGCGGACCGGCTCGAAGTGCCGGCGCGAGACGTGTTGATCCTGCCGCTATCGTAGCCAGCAGTGAACGAGATGAACTGGGCCGGACGGATGCAGGCAGTGATCCAGCATCCGTCGGCCACTCCTCAACTCCGTTTCGGTGGTTGACGCATTTGCAAATGGCTCTTTCTTGCAAGTTGAAAGGAGTCGAACGACAGACCAGCAAGTTGAGATCGCCACATATCCCTTCTTTTTGAAATCGCGACTCGTGACGACTTCGACGGAATTTACCTCGGTGAAGTAGCCCTTTTCTTCAGTGCTCCTGATGCCCTCACCGATCCAGAATCGTCTTCAGCACGCGGCTTAGCGCGCCTTCGGGATCGGCGACCGCCTCCTCCGCGCGCCAGGCGACATGGTGGCCGGCCGGACCAGCAAGGCGCCGGAATCGCGGACTTCGCGGGCAGGAGGACCGTAGCGGCAGCGACCAGTTGCGTCGTCAGCGCTACGATCGGGTCCGCGGGCAGGCGCACTCGCCGTGCCCAAAGCGACCCGCCGGCCCAGCATCCTGGCGCAGCGAGCATCAGCGCAGCACCGACTGGAGAGAATCTGCCGCTGTGCGGAGTGAACCAAGTCATGAGCACAAGACCCGTGAAGCCGAGCGCGATGCGAGGCGTACATGTTCCTCGACTGCATGCTTTCTGGTAAGGGCTATGAGGCTTTCCTCGAAGCCGGTGGAACGAACCTGGTTTTCAAAGAAAGGCAAGTCCTTGACCACAACACCCGACCCGAAAGATATCTAACAGGCGGGTCAATTCTTGGCGCAAATCCCGGGTCAACTCTCAGCACCCTCGAACTCTGCTCAGTTACAGGCGATGATGCGGCCTTGGGATAGGCCCCGTCATCTCTGACAGCCATCGACAGCCCGGCATCAATCGATACCGAAGAGTTCTCCGAGCCAGAACATTTGTTCGCGGTCGTGGTAGGCCCCACCGCCCTCGTGATTGTTGAAATCGTATTCAACCATTCGCTTGTCCCCTGCATAAGCGTTGAACGCCGCGTACACTGTCGAGGGTGGACAGACTTCGTCCATCATGGCGACGGAGAAGAGTGCCCGCGCTTTCGAAAACCGGGCGAAATTCACGCAGTCAAAATAGGTTAGCGTCTCGAAGACTCTATCCCTCTTGTCGCGATGCCGAGCCAGAAACCCCACGATCTCGGTATAGGGTTCCCGGAGCGCGACCTGGACCGCACGCGGAAAGTCACACAGAAAAGGTACATCCGCCATAACAGCTTTAATCCGCGGATCAAGACCGGCGGCGGCGATCGACATCCCGCCGCCCTGGCTGTCGCCGCAGACGGCAATACGCTCGGCATCGATGAACGGCAGATCGATCAGGGCATCGACAGCGCGCACGCAGTCGGTCAGAAGCCGCCGGTAATAATAGTCGTTCCTGTCAAGAACGCCGCGCGTCATAAAGCCGGGGAAGGCTGCCGTGGAGCCGACCGGATCTGCCGTATCGCCGACGCTCCATTCGCCGCCCTGACCACGTGTGTCCATGCGGAAATAAGCATAGCCGGAGGCCGCCCAGTGCAACTGCTCGTGTGGCAGGCCTCGGCCGCCGCCATAACCGATATACTGGATCACGAGTGGAAGGCGCCCTTCTCGTATCGCCGGCATGATAAGCCACCCCTTGATCGGATGACCCCCGAAACCTGGAAAAGTCACATCATAGGTCTCGACCACCTTCAGCGAGGTCTCGGCTCTTCTCAGGTCGACAGCCCCACCCGCGCTTCGCGCCTCAGCGATCGTGGACGCCCAAAACTCAACGAAGTCGTCAGGCATCACAACCTTGCTTTCATAAGCGCCCAATTCGGGATGTACGAGATCGGCAATCGGCATGTTCGCCTCCTTCAGCGAGTTTGAGGTGAATGGTGAGAGAGGTGACCGTTCCCTTGCTCAGACGTCTTCTGGCGAAGCTCGGCAGGCACCTCCGAGAGGGCGTTCTCCAGAGCTTCAAGGCACTTGGCGGCATCGGCTTCACTGAAGACAAGAGGTGGTCTGATCTTGATGATGTTGCCGAGCGGCCCGGTGGATGAGACGAGAACGCCGAGGGCCTTCATCCGCTCGCGAACCCAGCGGGCAGCCAGTTTTGCAGGCGCTGTCGTGATGCGATCCGTGACAAGCTCGACGCCGAGGAAAAGACCGCGTCCCTGGATATGGCCGACGAGCTCGTGCCGCTTCATGAGGTCATCGAGCCCTTCTTTCAAGACAGCCCCGATCTTTCGCGCGTTGCCCTGCAGATCCTCTCCCCAGAGCACATCGAGACACGCATTGCCCACGACCGCCGAGACCGTGTTGCCACCGAAGGTGTTGAAGTAGCCGCCCCTTGTTTGCAGGGCTGCGGCAATCTCGCGCCGGGTCACAAGGGCTGCAATCGGATGGCCGTTGCCCATGGGCTTGCCCATGGTGACGAAGTCCGGCTCCACGTCAAAGGCCTGGAAGCCCCACATGTGGGCTCCCGAGCGCCCGAAGCCCATCTGAACTTCGTCGGCGATCGTCAGCCCACCGTGACGCCTGACGTTGGCGTATGCCTGCGACAGATAATCCGGCGGGGGGACGAGCGCGCCGTTCGCGTCGAAAATGGAATCGATCAACAGGCCCGCCATCCCCTTGCCGTTGTCGACGAAGACGCGCGCTGCTTGATCGACATGGCCGGCATATTTCGAACCGGCGTCATTGTCGCCATATCTGTAGAGGCCTCGGTATAGGTTTGGTGGCGGCACAGTTTCCACCCAGTCGGGCCGGTCGCTGGCATCGTAGTCGATCAACGACAGCGGCGCACCGATCGAGGTGTTGCCGTGATAGCTGTTTTCGGTGACGACGATGCCTTCTTTGCCTGTTACCGCGCGCGCCATGCGCACGGCCAGGTCGTTTGCCTCCGAGCCGGTGCATACGAAGATCCAGGTATCTAGATGTGGCGGCAGCGTCGTGGACAGCCGCTCGCCAAGCCTGACGATCTCGCGGTGCAGGTAGCGCGAGTTCGTGTTGAGCGTACTCGCCTGCTGCATCAGGGCACCGACCACATAGGGATGGCAGTGTCCTAGATTTGCGACGTTGTTGTAGCAGTCTAGATATTCCTTGCCCGACGCGTCGTAAACCTTGGAGCCACGGCCACGTACTAGCTCAAGCGGTTCGTTGTAGAATGTATAAGTCTTGCCGAGCACGGATTCGCGGTCCTGCAGCAGAGACGGCATGGGGGCAGGCGGAATAGTTGCGACCGGCACGCTCACGGGCACGACTGACGGCAGAATTCCGGCGACAAAAGCAGCATCCGTCACCTGGGCAAAGCGTTCGATGGCGCCCATGTAGCAGCTTTGCAGGTTGTCGAGCGGCGTATCCAGGCCGGTGACCGACGACTGGTAGGCCACGATGCCGACCTGCAGCAGAAGGCGCGCGAGCACGAGCCGGCGCAGAACGGCAAGATCCTCCGCCTCCAGCGGCATGAAGAGCTGGTAACCCCGTGCAAGACAGGTCGCCGCGAGGACCTGGTCCGGTGTCCAGTGGATCAGCGAGGCGATCGCGACGGCCAGATCCTGCGCAATTGGTCCGTAAACCATGTCACCGAAATCGATGACACCTTGGACGCTGAAAACGGGGGCGAATTCCGCGAGAATGTTGGATTCGTGAAAGTCGTTGTAGATGACCTGTGCGCGAAGCTTCGGCAGGTGCTCCGATACCGCCTGAGCCAGATCTGGCAATAGCGCCAGAGCGACCGGCCTGATCCGTTCAGGCATATGGACCAGCAGCCGATCGAGCAGCAGGGGAGCGCTTTTCAGGTCCCACGGCATGCTCGTCGGCGCCCCTCGCCCGTGAAAACCCTGCAGCGCGCGCGCCAGGCGCCCGCTCATCGAGCCAAGCGTCACCAGCTCGGCGGCCTGCAGTGGGCGACCGGCCGCCTTGATCCGGTCGAGCAGGGTTTGCCCTGGCAGGAAGCTCAAAACCCTCAGAATGTGAATCCGACCATTCTCGTCGGTGATGCTTCCCATGGGCTCGCCTTGCAAGGTCCGCGTGACCCGCGGCACGGGCAAGCGCGCATCGATCGCCGCGACATGCTCGAGAGCTTCGATCTGGAATTCCAAGCTTTCCGTTGGTTCCTCGATCGACGCCACCTTGACGACGAACTGCTGTCCATCGTCGGTCACGAGGCGAAAATTCTGTTCCCGTTCCCCGCCCAAGCGACGCCATGTGCCAGTAAGGCCGTAAATGCTGGCAACTCTAGTCTGAACCAAAGCGAGGGGAAGGTCTGGCGCCGCAATGCTCGCAAGCAAGACATCGGTCGCCCCCTGTTTCGACTGTGATGGAATGTTCACCGATTTACCTCGTGATCTATTCAGAACGATCTCTCATGGAGGTCTTAAGACGGGCAGTGCGCTTCAGAAGCCTGCAAAATTCCCAGCGATGCCCATGTTCGCCCAGCAAACGGCATCGGCATCAATGCAAGCCCTCCCCCGCGCGTCTGGTGGTGAGTGCAACGATCAGAAGGCCCAACGCCACAATGCCGAGGATTATGGTCGATACTGCATTGATTTCGGGCGTGACCCCGAACTTGATCTGCGAGTAGATCTTCATTGGCAATGTCGATGCACCCGGCCCTGTCGTGAAGCTCGAAATGACGAGGTCGTCTAGCGATAAAGTGAAGGAAAGCAGCCACGCCGATGTCAGTGCCGGCAGGATGTTCGGCAGGGCGACCTTCAGAAAAGCCGTTGCTGGCGGGCAGCCGAGATCCCTCGCCGCTTCTTCCAATGACGGATCGAGCTCCGTCAGTCGCGACTGCAGAACGACCGCTGCAAAACACATGGTGAATGTCGCATGGGCTAGGATATTGTCAGAGGACCGCGATTGATGCCGAGGGCCACGAACATCAGGAGCATCGACACGCCAAGCACCACTTCCGGCATGACCATGGGTGCCGCGAGCAGACCTGTGAAGAGCTGCCTGCCACGAAACCGCCGTATCCGCACAATGACAAGCGCGGCCAACAGGCCCAGCAGTGTAGCGATCGTCGCCGAGACCGCTGCTACGGTGAAACTCACCCGCGCCCCATCGAGCAGTGCCGCGTTTGAAAGGGCGGACGCGTACCACTGGGTCGAAAAGCCGCCCCACACGGTCACCAGCTTCGATTTGTTGAAGCTGAAGATTATGAGAATCATGATCGGCAGATAAAGGAAAGCCATGACGATGACGATCGACAGGCGATTGAACCGGCTCGGTCCGGTTGAGACTGTCATCCTCAGACTCTCCCTTTGGAAAGCTGCGATTGCAGCAGCGTGATCGGGATGACGAGAAGCAGCACCAACAGCACCGTAACCGCTGCGGCAACGGGCCAGTCCCGGTTGTTGAAGAACTCGATCCAGATCGTCCTCCCGATCATTTGCGTATCGGCGCCGCCAAGGAGGTCCGGCACCACGAACTCACCCACAACGGGGATGAAGACCAGTGCACATCCCGCCACCACACCCGACAAGCTCAGGGGAAAGGTGACACGCCAGAATGCGCCAAAGCGGCTGCATCCAAGGTCGCGCGCGGCCTCGAGAAGGGTGCGATCGGCACCTGCAAGGTTGGAGTAGATCGGCAAAACCATGAAGGGCAGATAGGTATAAACGATGCCGATATAGATCGCCGTCTGTGTGTTCATGATTTGCAGCGGATGATCGATCACGCCAACACTCTCCAATAGGACATTGAGCAGACCGTCATTGCTGAGAATGGCCATCCAGGCGTAGACGCGGATCAGCAGCGAACTCCAGAAAGGCACGATTACAAGGAAGACCAGGATCGAACGCCAAGGGGAGCTGCAGCGGGAGATGCCGTAGGCAAGCGGATAGGCGACAAGAAGCGTGACGATCGTGGAGATCAGCGCGATCTTCAGGCTGTTCAGGTAGGCCCTTGCGTAAAGCCCGTCGCGGAGGACGAATTCCAAATTTTCGAAGTTGAGCCTGATGGAAAGCTGGGCGCCCTCCCACGTAAAGAGCGGTTCATACGGAGGCATACCGACCCTTGTCGATGATAGCGCGATAGCCAGCACCAGAATGGTCGGCAGGAGGAACATAACCCCGAGCCAGAGGAATGGCGGGAGGATAAGCGTCCTCCGGTTCAGGCGCAAATTGGAGGGGGCGATCATTCGGATCACTCCCCGAGCAGATGAGCGGCGTCATCCGGCCACCGTGCGACAACGGCGTCCCCAACGGCGAAATCGTCGCCGCTGCCGACGTTGACCTTGAGCGCGTCGAGTGTCGCGTTCGTCGCGAGCCTCAGGCGATAGCGTCGCTGAGCGCCGGTATAGGTGATGTCCTCGACCACGCCGGGAATGCCCTCGCCGCTGCGGAAGAGTTCAACCCTTTCCGGTCGCACTGAGAGCCAGAGCGGACCGTCCGGCGAAACGCCCGCAGGCAGCCTCGCGCCAAATTGCCCATCGAAGCACGCCAGCGTGAGCCTTGCCTGTCCGGCCTCCGCGCGAGCGCTCGCAACGTCGAAGAGATTGGCCTCGCCCAGAAACTTCGCCACATAGCGGGAGACAGGGGCTTCATACACCGTCTCCGGCGAGCCAACCTGAAGCACGCGGCCCGACTCCATGATCGCGATGCGCGAGGACACGGTCATTGCCTCATGCTGGTCATGCGTCACGATGACGAAGGTGAGGCCCAGTTCCTTCTGCAAGCGCACGAGTTCGTCCTGGGTCTCGCTGCGGAGATTCTTGTCTAGTGCGCCCAACGGCTCGTCCAGCAGAAGCACTTTCGGGCGCTTGACCAGAGCACGCGCCAGGGCCACGCGTTGCTTCTGGCCTCCCGAAAGCTGCGAGGGTTTCCTGTCCAACAAGGGCTTCAACTGCAGCTTCTGGGTGACGTCCGCCAGGCGACTGTCGATTTCGGATCTCGGCAGGCGCTCCTGAACCAAACCGAATCCGATGTTCTTTGCCACGGTGAGATGCGGAAAGAGGGCATAGGACTGAAACATCATGTTCGTCGGCCGCTTTTCCGCTGGCAGCATGGTGACATCGGATTGGTCGAGCAGCACGCGCCCTGACGTGGGACTCTCGAAACCCGCGATCATCCTGAGCAGTGTCGATTTCCCGCAACCGGAGGGCCCCAGAAGCGAAAAGAACTCGCCCTTGCCTATGTCAAGCGACACGCCGTTGACGGCAACGAAGCCGCCAAACGACTTGCTCAAGCTAGTAACCGTCAAATAGGACTGCTGCACTTTCACCGCTCCCAAATATTACGCTCAGTTGCCGGCGCGGAAGGTGGTCCAGACCCGGGTCCGCTCCCTGGTTTGACGCGGAGGCAGGGAGCGATCGCTAAAGAGCTTCGCCCGGACGTTGTCAGAGGGGTAGATATTGGGGTCGGTGGTGATCGCGGGATCCACGAGCGGCGTGGCCTTGGCATTCGCACTGGCGAGGAAGACGGTGTTGCTGATATCAGCGATCACCTTGGGATCGAGGATGTAATCGATAAACTGCAGCGCCTGCTCGACATTGGCTGCATCGGCGGGAATGGCCAGCGTATCGAACGAGACGAGCGTTCCTTCCTTCGGCAGCGAATAGCGGACGTCCTGACCGGTATTGGCTTCCTTGGCGCGAGCGGCCGCGATCCCCACGTCACCGCTCCACATGATTGCCACACAGAGTTGGCCGGACGCCATGTCGGCGATCAGCTTGCCGCTCTGCATATGCCTTATGTTCGGCCGCAGCGCCATCAGCAGATCCTGGGCCTTTTGCAGATCTTCTTCCTTGGCGGAATAGGGATCGAGGCCGAGATAGTTCAGCGCGATCGGGATGACTTCATTCGGCGCGTCCACGATGCCTATACCGCAATCCGCGAACTTGGCAGCAATCTTCGGATCGAACACCATTGCCAGGCTATCGACAGGCGCGTCGGCGAGCCTCTGCTCGATCATGGCGCGATTATAGCCGATCCCCGTCGTCAGCCACATATACGGGACGAGATGACTATTGCCAGGGTCGTGCTCGCCGAGCAGTTTGAGAAGCTCTGGATCCAGGTTGCCGTAGTTTTTGAGTTTGCTCTTGTCGATCGGCTGCAATGCGCCGGAGGCAATCAGCCGCTCTCCGACGGTTGAGCTTGGAAACACGACATCAAATCCACTGCCGCCGGCCAGAAGCCGTGTCTCAAGTATTTCGAGGGAATCGTAAAAATCAACCCGGGTATCGATGCCGGACTTCTTCACGAAGTTGTTGATCGTGTCCGGCGCGAAATAATCGGAGAAATTGTAGATAAATAACTGCTGCGCATATGCACCGGCAGTCGAAAAGAGCAGCAGCGAACCTGCTGCCGCGAGTGTACTCAGAGTCTGATACAGCGATCTTTTCACGGAACCCTCCCGACAAAATATCTTCAGACGATTTGAGATGGTCTGATGTTCGATCGCTATCCGTTTAAAGTATAATTCGGGCACCTTTGTTCGTAATTTCGCGAAGTGAAAGACCGGGATTCTTCAACCATGTTCATGAGGAAGACTGCGCCACGTATCACAGGGGATTGATCTATGCGGCTCGGACCATCGCCTTGTTCGTCGCGCTCTTAATGACATCGACAAAGGTCCTCACGATCGGCCGGCTTTGCCAGTCCTCGAGCGTCGCGACCTGAAACTTCGCCTTGTAGGAAAACAGGTTCGGGCGGATCAGTCGCATCCGGCCGGCCCGGACGAACTGGGCCGCATAGTGCTCGGGTAGATAGCCGAGATAGCAGCCCGAGAGGATCAGGAAAGCCTCGGCCTCCATGCTAGACACCGTCGCGTGCGGACTGCTTATCGCAAAAATCTTGATGTCCCGCGCGGCCCAGTAGTTGCGCCCGATAATCCGGTGTGTCCGCGCCTCCTCGATGTCGATGTTCTCGTCCGGCATGGAAAACAGAGGGTGACCCACGCCGCAGTAGAAATTCTGCACTTCGTCGTAAAGATCGATATAGGCGAGCCCCAGTGCCATGCGCGGGAAACTGCCGACGACGAGGTCGAGCTTTCGCGATACGACGTCGCGCAGCAGCTCGCCCGGCGACTTGGCCTCAATGGTGAGGTGGAGCGCCGGCGCGACGTCAGTGAGTTTGGCAATCGTTGCCACCAGCGGCGACTGCGGGTCCGTAATGGTATTGTCGACGAGACCGATGGCGAGGTTGCCGCTGAGGTTGGATCGCAACCCCGAGACCTTGCGGCCGAACTGGTCCAGGGAGCTGAAAAGCCGCTGGCATTCCTCAAAAATCAGACGTCCGCTGTCAGTGAGTTGGAAGCCGCTCCGCCCCCGCTTGCAGAGCGTCACGCCCAACCTCTCCTCAAGCGCCGTTATCTTGCCCGATATCGTAGATAGGGAGAGGTTCAGTTCGGCCTGGGCCGCAGACAGACCGCCGGCCTCCACGACCCTGATGAAGATGCGAATGAGGCGGATGTCGGCGTTGTCTACCGAAATCTGGTTACGCGCGTTGCCTTCGCATTTCAGCATCTGCAGCCTCCTTCATCGCCCCGCGCGATCAATACGCGGCCGTGGACTGGTCGCTGTGGCGCCCATGCTCAGCCCGCTTGGGCGCTAAGCTAGATCGACAGCGGCGATATCAAGAATACCAATCGAAGAACTAATACATTGAGGTTTACAAATGTAATTCGTGCGCTTTCACGATCGCATCAGCCACATACCCGACATTGGCGGCTTGCTCTCCCGCGCGTGTGGCGAGTTCGATGTCGGCGAAATAATCCTCTTCAGATACGGGAAGTCTGCGCAGGCGACCCTGCTCCTCGAACACGCTCGCATAGTGTACCGGAAGGACACCGATAAATGCGCCTGACAGCACCATCAACGTCTCGGCCTCGATGTCGAAGGCTACGCTGTTGAAAACAGAATTGGCGAAGCGGTGACCTCTGCTACCGTTCCAATAGCCGCGGTGAACCCAGGGATAGGCGTAGCAATCGGGACTGGTGATAGTGTCGTGAGCGACGTGGAAGAGGGGGTGAACGGCCCCGCAAAAAGCGGCATGTTCCTCGCGGTATAGGTTGCGGTAAACGAGGCCTGCGACTTTAATGCTGGAGCCGCCTATCCCAATATCAACTTCGTTTTCAGCGACCGCCCTCGTAATGTTGTTCGGCCGCATGATCTTCAGGTTGAGCTCAATTTCCGGCGCTACCCGAGAGACCTCCGCGATCGCCTCGCAGATCTTCAGACGCGGATCGGTCGCCATGCAGTCGACGATACCAACACTCACCCTTCCTGACAGGGCGCTTCGAAGGCCGGAGAGACGCGCCGAGCTCGCGTCCAGCATTCCGGTCAGCTCGAGACTGATATCGTAGACGCGACGTCCTTCTTCCGTCAGGGAAAACCCGCGACGTCCGCGTCCGCACAGCTTGACGCCAATGCGTTGTTCGAGCGCCGTGAGATGATTGGAGATGGTGGGCTGACTGAGCGAAAGCTCCATTTGTGCGGCAGATATGCCGCCGTTGCGAACGACGCTTTCGAATACCCGTAGCAAGTGAAGGTCGGATCCTGATATTTTCATTACGGTAGATTGCACCAAACGCATGGGATCGCAAACTCCCCGACCGCGGACGCGCGGGCACTCAGAGCAGCGAGTGGCGGCTTCATATGATTTGAACTTGCGACTGCGTCGCCGCGGCTACACCCCCTGAGCGCCATTGACCATGAGGCACATGATCGTGTGCAAGACCTGAGCGGCTATCTGTGCCGTGTTGGTCGTTGAGTCATACTGCGGCGCGACCTCGACCACGTCCCCACCAATGATGTTGAGCCCATTCAGGCCGCGCAGGATCTGCAGCACTTCGCGCGGCTGCAGGCCACCCACCTCTGGGGTCCCCGTACCCGGAGCGAAGCCCGGATCCACACTGTCGATATCGAACGAGACATAGGTGGGGCCGTTGCCGACTATCTCGCGTGCTCTTTCTATCAGGCGGGGCAGGCTTGCCTCGCCCACTTCCTCGGCGTGGATCACGGTCATGCCGCTCTCATAGGAGAACTCCCAGAGATATTCGGCTGGGCCACGAATGCCGATCTGGATCGTACGGCGCGGGTCCAGCACCCCGTCCAGAACGGCCAGGCGAAACGGCCCTCCATGCTGGAACTTGGTTCCCTCGTAAGGCCCGGCGGTATCGCAATGGGCGTCGATGTGAATGAGACCGACCGGCTCCTTTTCACCGAGCGCCTTGAGGATCGACGACGTGATGGAATGATCGCCGCCCACGCTGAGAGGCCGCACGCCCGCAGCAACAACGCGACGATAGAAGGCCTCAATATCCTTATGGCACTGGGCGAGATCGAAGCGGCTGAGCAATGGCACGTCACCGATATCGGCGACTTTGGCTTTGCTCATCGGAGACGTACGCAGGACATGGTCATAGGGGCCTATGCGCTCGATTGTGCGCAGGGCGCGCGGACCAAAGCGCGTTCCGTTGCGATTAGTCACGCCCAGATCCATGGGCACGCCGACCAGCGCGATATCCAGTCCGCCAAAATCGGCAGTATCCTGGGCCTCTGGCAAACTACGGGCGTCAAGGAGTGTCGGAATGCCGGCGAACGGCCATTTACGCTTGTCGCCACCGCTAAATTGCGACTGGGCAACCTCCCGAAAATGCGGGTCGAAAATGTCACCGCCGGAGGCGTTTCCATACTTGCCTCGAAGTGCGTCGAGATGCGCTTGGTCTACCATTTCTGAGATCTCCCATGAACATGGCGACCTTAATAGGAGGAAGCATAGAAGTAGTTCGGATTTTATCGAAGTGATTGCGCGGATATTGTAATGTATTTACGCCGCGTGATCGGTGACCATCTCCGCTAATCAATACGAAAAGCAGGGGAACGTCATGTCTATTGAAAACATCGCAAAGGGATCCGTCGGGCGACGTGGCGTGCTGAAGGGGTTGTCAGGTCTCGGTCTGGCGCCTCTCGTCACCGGTTTCCCCAATATCGTACGGGCGCAGGAAAAAAAGCTGCGCGTCGGCCTTTACGGTGGTTATTTCCAGGATACGTTCGACGCAGAGATCTTTCCGGATTTTACGGCGGCTACCGGCATTCAAATTGAAAGCGTGGGTGAGCCCACCGGCGAGGTCTGGCTGATCCAGCTTGAGCAGGCAGCCAAAGCGGGCAAGTCGCCGGTTGATATTTCGATGATGGCGGGCGTTCCCGTCATCCGGGGTGCGTATTCAGGGCTTTGGGCACCACTCGACCCGAAGAAGATTCCGAACATTAAATACATCAAGCCGGCTCTGGTCCGCCAGAATAGCAAGGGCGAGATCATCGCGATCGGTGCCACGAGCTGGTATGTCACGCTGGTTTCCAACACCGACGTCTACCCGAAAGCCCCAACGTCCTGGAAGGACATTTGGGACCCGAGATACAAGGACAGCTTGGGGCTTTTGGCCAATGTCGGTAATTCCTACCTCCTTGAAGTGGCCGCTAAGGTCTATTTTGGCGGTATCAAGCATCTCGACACCGACGATGGTATCCGGGAAGCCTGCGCCAAGGTCGGCGAACTCAAGCCGAATGTCCGCCTCTGGTATCGCGACGAGGCCCAGTTCGAACAGGCGCTGAAGTCAGGCGAGATCCCCATGGGCCAGTATTTCCATGATGTCACGAGATTGGCCGTGCGGGACGGCTTCCCCGTTCGATCAACCATGCCCGTCGAAGGCGGCATCTACGATTACGGCACGTGGGCGGTCACGAAGGCTGCGGCTTCCTCGCTCGATCTCGCCTATGTCTACATGGACTACATGTCGCAGCCCTCGACCCAGGCGAAGCTCGCCCGTAAGCTCGGCAGCGCGCCGGTGGTCGAACGGTCAACGATGGATCTAACGGACGAGGAATTCGATTCCGTCTCCTCCAACATCGATCCGGTAAGGCCGCATTACGAAATGCAGGCTCTCAAGACGGAATTCATCAATCAGGTCTGGACAGAGATGCAGCAGGGCTGACCCCCCGCTGCATTCCCGCGAGCAACCTTAAAGCAGGCGACGGTTTGGCGCGCCCTGCCGGAGGAACGACATGTCCGGACTTGCTATCCGCAAAATCAACAAGGCCTATGGGCCCATTACCGCCTTGAGCAACATTTCCCTCGATGTGGAGAATGGGAAATTCCTGTGCCTTCTGGGGCCATCCGGCTGCGGAAAATCCACACTGCTCCGGATCATCGCGGGCCTAGAGGATGCGACGAACGGACAGATCCTTCTCGACGGGCGTGACATCACGAACGTGCCCGCGCACATGCGCGATTTCGGTATGGTGTTCCAGTCGCTTGCGCTCTTTCCCCATCTCTCTGTTGGTGAGAACATCGCCTTCGCCCTGCGCATTCGCGGGGCGTCGAAGGATGTCCAGAAGGCCGAGGTGCAAAGGCTTCTTGCTCTCGTTCACCTGCCGGGCGTGGCCGACCGGTCCATCACGCAACTTTCAGGTGGCCAGCGCCAGCGTGTAGCAATCGCCCGCGCCCTGGCACTCAAACCCAAACTGTTCCTCCTCGACGAGCCAATGTCGGCGCTTGATGCCAAGCTGCGCGAGGCGATGCAGGTCGAGCTCAAGCGCCTGCAGCAGGAACTCGGCATTACGACCTTTCTGGTCACGCATGACCAGAAGGAGGCGATGACGACCGCCGACCTGGTGGTGCTGATGTCCGGCGGCGTAATCCAGCAAGTCGCTCCGCCGCTTGAGATATACCGCAACCCGGCTAACGCCTTCGTGGCGGATTTCATCGGTGCGGCAAACCTGATCGGGGGCCGTGTCGTGTCGCCCGGGCGGGTCAGCGTCCCCGGCGGCACCGTCACCATCAGCGATGCGCCGGCGTCGGGCGCCTTCACCTTCTCTGTCCGCCCGGAAGATCTGGCACTTCACGACGAGGCCAACGACAGCAGCTTCTTCGGCCATATTGCCTTCGCGCGCCACCTAGGGTCCGGGATCGAGGTCAACGTTGCCGTCGAGGGCATGGAAAAGGACGTTGTTGTCGCCCTCCCCTCTCGGCACGAGAGCGGTCTGGCAGTGGGTCGGCCCGTCCACGTTCGTGTCAACGGCGCCACCTGCGTTGTTCTGAGGTGATCCGATGAACGCTTCAAGTCCGAGAACAATTGCAGGCTATCTACCGATCATCTTACCAGCAGTGCTTTTGGTCGTGTTCTTTGTGGTGCCCTTCGGCACGATGGTCCTGACGTCGTGTCATGAGAATTCAAGCTTTGGCGCCTCTGAAACCACGTTGACGCTTGCGAACTACCAGCGCCTGCTCAGTCCCTTCTTCATGGGTTTGCTCCTAGCGACCTTCGGCCTGGCCTTCGGCGTAGCCGCCATCGCGATCGTCATCGCCTTTCCCTTCTCCTACCTGTTGGTCAATGCGCCGCGGGCAACGCAGATCTGCTGGCTGATCTTCCTGCTTTCAATCCTGTCGCTGTCGGAATCGATTACCGGTTTTGCCTGGTCGACACTTTTGTCGCGCACGGCGGGGATCAGCAATTTTCTCGTCTTCATCGGGTTCATCGATAAGCCGGCCTCCTATACGCCAGGCCTCGCGGCGCTCGTGGCGGGCGTCGTCTACACTGCTTTCCCCTATGCCGTTCTCGTGCTCTATCCGATCCTGTCGCGAGTCGATCCGCATATCGAGGAAGCCGCACGAACGCTCGGCATGTCGCCACTTGGGACCTTCTTCGGCGTCGTGCTGCCCATGCAGCGCAACACCATTGTCACGACCTTTCTCATGCTGCTCGTCTTCACGCTCGGTACCTATCTGATGCCCCAGATCCTGGGCCGTCCCCAGCACTGGACCTTGTCGGTCGTCATCAGCGACCAGGCGCTTGTGCAGTCGAATATCCCCTTCGCCGCAGCGCTTGCAGTGTTCCTGGTGATCGTGACGTTTCTGATCTTGATCACCGTCGTGCAATTCGGTCGCAAGGAGCGCGCATGATAAGCCAGGTCTCCCTTCGCCGCATTGCCTTCAGCCTGCTCGGCATCATAATGGCAGCGCCACTGCTCGTCGTGTTCGGCGTCTCCGTCAACGAGAAGAAGTCGCTGACCTTCCCGCCGCAGGGGTTCAATCTGGGCTGGTATGGAGATCTCTTCCGTTCGTCCGACTGGTCAGACGCCGTACTCAACAGCGCGATCATCGCGGCATCCTCCGCCGCCTTCGCCGTCGTGATCGCCTTTCCGATCGCCTGGTTCAACTGGCGCTACCGGCTGGGCTGGGTAAAGGTCGTCACCACGATCGGCCTCGCTCCGTTTCTTCTGCCGCCGGTGATCACGGCGCTTGGCTTCCTGTCCTTTTGGACCCAAGCCGGCCTCTATGGGCAATATTTTACCGTCATCGTCAGTCACGGCATCTTTCTCGTGTCCCTGCCGCTCGTCTCCCTGACGCTTGGTTTCAGCACCCTCGACGCAAGCCTGCCGGAAGCCGCCGCGACCATGGGTGCCGACAACCGCGTAATTCTGCGCACCGTCGTCTTTCCCTTGGTTCGGCCCTACCTGATCTCCGGCTTCGCCTTCGCCTTTGTCGTCTCCCTGAACGAATATCTGATTGCCTACATGACGGTCGGTGCCGTTCTGGAGACATTGCCGATGCGGATCTTCAACTCGCTCCGCTACGGCTACACGCCCGCTATGGCTTCCGCCTCGATCTTCTTCGTCATCCTGACTATCGTCATCTTCTCGCTGGTTGCGCGTTTTGGGGACCTCCCGAAATTGCTGGGAGCACACACAAAATGACTGCAATTCCTAAGGCACTGGCCGATGCGACGCTCTATCCCTTCTGGCTCGACAACCCGCTCGCTCCCGATAGCGAAAGACACCTCGTGGGGCGTACCGATGCGGACCTTGCCATTGTCGGCGGCGGCTTCACCGGACTCTGGGCCGCCATTCTGGCCAAACAGGCGAATCCGAACCGGGATGTCATCATTATTGAGGCCGGCAAGGTCGGCCACGGTGCTTCCGGGAGACCGGGTGGTATCGTTTCCACCTCGGTGATGCATGGACTCTCCAACGCAAGCCGCATCTTTCCCAAAGATCTGCCAGCGCTCGAGCGACTTGGCAAGGACAACCTCGATGGCTGGACCAAGACGATCCGGGATCATGCGATCGATGCGGATTTGGAATGGTCGGGCGAGATGACGGTGGCCGTAGGCCCCTCGGGTATGAGCAAATTGCGCGAAGAGTTCGATCTCGCCAAGCGTTACGGCCACGACGTGGTTCTGATGGATCGCGAGGAAACGCGAGCGGAACTCGCTTCGCCGCTGTTCGAAGGCGCCATGTGGTCGAGAGAGCGCAGCGGAATTGTGCATCCGGCGAAGCTAGCCTGGGGGCTGAAGCGAACGGCGCTTAATCTGGGCGTGCGCATCTATGAGCACACGCCGATGACCGTTGTGGAAGACAATGGCACAATGTTGACCATCGTCACGCATGACGGCCAGATCAAATCTCCGAAGGTCCTCTTTGCTACCAACGCCTGGAATGCAGGCCACAAGAACATCAAGACGCGCATCGTGTCGGCACGAGACCGCGTTCTGGCGACCGAGCCGCTGACAGAAGAGCAACTCTCGAGGCTTGGCTGGAAGAATCGCCAAGGCGTCTACGACACTCGAACGCAGCTGAATTATATGCGGCTGACGCGCGACAACCGGATTATCTTCGGGGGTCGCGTGGGCTACTTCTTCAATAACAACCCGGACCCAGCGGACGATCGCAAGATCGAGACCTATGACCGGCTCGCGGGCAACTTCTTTACCACTTTCCCCCAACTCGCAGACATCAAGTTCACCCATGCCTGGTCTGGTCCGATCGACCTCACCATGCGCCTTGCCGTGCATTTTCAGCGATATTATGGAGGCAAAGCCATCTATGCAGGGGGCTATTCCGGTTTTGGCGTCACGGCAACGCGCTTTGGCGCGTCCATCGGACTTGACATTCTGGACGGGAAATCGGGTCCTGATCTAGACCTCGATTTTGCCAGGACTTTACCGAACTGGATCCCCCCAGAACCCTTCCGCTGGATCGGCGCGAAACTGACGATGCATGCACTCGACGAGGTCGACCAGAAGGGCGGATGGCGCAAACACTGGATAAACATGGTCCATAAAATGGGGTTCCCGCTGTAATGACGACATTCTCCCTTCCGCTCAATCTGTACATCCCCTCTGCTCTTCTTGACCGTCGGGAAAGCGTGTTGATCGACGGCCGCTGGCATGCCGGGCATGGTGCAGCGTCCATTCTATCCGTCGATCCATCCACCAGCGAAACCTTTGCGAGCTTCATACCGGCCTCCGTTGAGCAGGTGGCGGAGGCGAGCGAGGCGGCTGCGCGGGCCTTCGATGACTGGAGGCGGACGAGCGGTCGCGAGCGGTCCGGCTTTCTGCGCGCGATCGCCAAGGGACTGAAGGAACGGAAGTCCCACCTTGTCGCCCTGCAGGTACTCAACAACGGAAAGCCGCGATACGAGGCTGAAATCGATGTCGACGATGCGAGCGCGACGTTTGAATACTATGCCGGCCTCGCCGAACATCTGGACGCCCAGCAGGGCCAGCCCGTAGAGTTGGCAGAGGGTGCGTTAACGGGCGCCACCCACTTCGAGCCGATCGGACCGGTCGGCCTGATCGTCGCCTGGAACTTTCCGATGGTAACGACAGCATGGAAGCTGGCGCCGGCGCTGGCGGCAGGCTGCACCGCCGTCCTGAAACCTTCGGAATTCACAACGCTGGCGGAATTGGTCTATGGCGATCTGGCCGCGCAGGTCGGCCTTCCGGCCGGTGTGTTGAACATCGTTCCGGGTGGTGGCGATGTCGGCGCGGCATTGTGCGCCGACAAACGCATCCGGAAGATTTCCTTCACCGGGTCGAACGCAACCGGCGGTCGGGTCATGACGGCCGCAGCTCAGCGCGTTGTTCCCGTGTCCCTCGAACTTGGTGGAAAATCCCCCATCATTGTCCTCGGTGATGCGGATATTTCCCAGGCGGTTGAGATTGCTGCTGCCGGGATTTTCTTCAATTGCGGCCAGATGTGCTCGGCAACCTCCCGTCTCCTCGTCGCTGACACGATCGCCGACGACTTCACGGAGGCCCTTGTTGCTAAGGCCAACCAGCTTCTGGTGGCCGGCCACGATAATCCGAACGCTGAAATGGGGCCGCTCACGACTGCGGAGCAATACCGCAAGGTGAAGGCGGTTCTGGAAAGAGCACGTGTTGACGGCCTGGATTGCGTCGCAGGCGGAAACCCCGCTCGCGATCGACAGGGGTTCTTCGTTGAACCGTCGATCTACCGCAACGTCCCGACGGATCATCCGATGTGGCGCGAAGAGATCTTCGGGCCAGTGCTCGCGATTCGTAGTTTCAGTAGCACCGACGAGGCGGTCGCCCTGGCGAATGACACCGATTTCGGACTGGCCGCCAGCGTCGTCGGAACCGACGGCGAGGCGGCGGCTGCAGTGGCGCGCCGCCTCGACGCCGGCCATGTCTGGGTAAACACGTCCCAGATGATCTTCCCCAACACCGCCTGGGGTGGCTTCAAAGCGAGCGGCATCGGTCGTGAACTCGGCCCCTGGGGGCTCGCGGCCTATCGCGGCATTAAACATATTACCCGCGCGGCTTGAGCGCCCGTTGGCGATCAAGACGGTGTCGATCCTTCGCATGCCCTCGAGAGGAAACAGCATGACCGCTTCAGCAGAGCTGATTATCACCAATGGCCGGGTTCTCTCCATGAACCCGGACCAACCCGAGGCAGAAGCGATCGCGATCGCCGGCGGCCGTATTCTGGCCGTGGGCAGCGGAAGCGAGATTTCCGCCTATCGCACCTCAGCAACGCATATGATCGATGCAGGCGGTGCCACGATCACGCCCGGCATGAACGAAAGCCATATCCACTTGTTCGGCGGATCGAGCGAACTCGACCAGCTCTCGCTGTTCAACGTCAGGGGGTATGACGCCATGAAGGCTTCGATATTGGCTTACGCATTATTGAAGCCGGCCGAGCCCCTGCTGCTCGCCAACGGGTGCGACTACACTATTCTCTCCGAGAATCGCGATGTGGACCGCCACGTTCTCGACTCGATTTTGGCGGACCGACCGCTGGCTGTGATGGCGCCGGACCACCACACGATCTGGGCAAACACGGTCGCATTGACAAAGGCGGGCATTCTGGAGGGCCGCACCCTTCCACCCGGCAATGAGATCGTGATGGGCAAGGACGGCCTTGCGACAGGTGAGCTACGCGAACATTATGCCTTCGACGACGTCATCGCCCTCGGCGCCAATGGCGGTCGCGATCTGCTGGGCCTTAGCACTGGCGGCGAACCCGACCCGGCGCCGAGCCCTGCGGACCGAGCTTACGACCGCGCTCTTCTGGAGCGTGGACTTCAGCACCTTGCGGCCCACGGGATCACCAGCTTCCAGAACATGGATGGCAATCGCTACCAGCTGGAGCTGCTGTCGGAAATCCAGGCCGAGGGCGGACTGATCTGCAGGGGACGCATTCCGTTCCATTATACCGGTGGTGACATCGTCACCCAGATGGACAAGGCCGCGCACATGCAGGCCGACTTCAAGGGCGAGTGGCTGAATTCTGGGACCGTCAAGATGTTCATGGATGGTGTTCTCGATTCCTACACGGCCGTCATGTACGACGATTATGCCGATCGGCCGGGTTGGAAGGGTGAGCCGCGTTTCGACCAGGCCACTTTCGACGACGTCTGTATCGAGGCGGACAAGCGCGGCCTGCAGCTCGCGGTCCATGCCATTGGAGATGGCGCGGTCGCCAAGACGATCGACGGATACGCTGCGACGCAGGCGAGCAATGGAAAGCGCGACAGCCGCCACCGGATCGAGCATATCGAGGTGGTGCGCGCTCCCGATCTCACCCGCATGGCAGATCTCAAGATCGTCGCTTCCATGCAGCCCACTGTTCCACCCGGGCAGATGGGCCTGCCGCTCGAACCGACGCTGTCGCGCATCGGCCGCGAGAATTGGGCGCGCTCCTACGCTTGGCGTGCCATCAGGGACTCCGGAATCGACCTGATCCTCTCGACAGATTGGCCGGTCTCTCCGGTGTCGCCGATGCTGTCGATGCATTCGGCCATGACCCGTAAGCCCTGGACCGAGGACCAGCCGGACAACCGGCTGACACTCATGGAGGTGCTGGATGCCTATACGGTCCGGGGCGCCTATACCGAATTCGCCGAGAGCTGGAAAGGCCAGCTGAAACCGGGTTTCGTCGCCGACGTCGTCGTCTGGGACCACGACCTTCAGGCCATTGAGCCCGACGAGATGGCCAACGTTGCGCCGCGCTACACCATCTGCGGAGGGCAGATCACCTATGCAGCGTGAGCCAACAACACTCGCCTGCCCTGAAATCACCGTTTGAGAAGCTTGACGAAGGGGGACGCTCATGATTGGATAAGTGGATACAAAAAGCCAGGTCTTTGATGTCTTCTTCTGTCGCCTCATTTGGGAAGCATGCCTCCACTGCCGAGGAAGAGGCCTATCTGCATATCCAGCGAGCTCTTCGCCTTGGCCGCTACAAGCCCGGCGAACGCTTGATCCCCGAGGATATTGCGGCTGAGATCGGCATGAGCCGGATGCCGGTGCGTGAGGCATTTCGACGCCTCGCGTCAGAGGGGCTCGTGGTTCTGCGTCCCAATCGAGGCTGCATTGTCGCAGGTCTTACGGTCGATGAGCTCTATGAGATCTTCGAAATGCGTTCCGTGCTGGAAGGGCTTGCCGTCCGGTTGGCAATCCCGCGGATCGACGAGGAAGAACTCGAGGAACTCGATCGCCTTCTTGAGCGCATGGAACGCGCGGGGAACAGCGGCGGCAGCGACTGGGTGGCGCGCCATCAGGAATTTCACGGCCGCATCTGCGCGCTGAGCCGGAGACCCAAGCTCATCCACCAGATTTCGGCGCTACATGCGGTGATCGAACCCTATATGCGCATCTGGTTCGACTACGTCGAAAAGCCTGTGTCGGCGCGAGAAGAACATGCCGCTGTGATTGCGGCCTTACGTTCCGGCGATGCGCGCCATGCAGAACTGGTGATGCAGGATCATATTCTCGGCACGGCACCGATGCTTGCCGAGTTCGTGACTCCGAGCCGGTGATCAACACCGGCCGGACAGGAATGCCTCGAACCGGCGACAGACCGGATGCAGGCGACGGGAACAGCTAGATCAGCCAATGAAAAGGGGAACCACATGAAAATTCATCGCCTGGCCGCGGTCGCGGCCGTACTCGGTATGCTCGGCTTTGGCCAGCCCACGTTGGCGCAGGACGCGCCGAAGGCCATAACAATTGCGACCGAGGGCGCTTATGCGCCATGGAACTTCACGAATGCCGACGGCAAGCTCGACGGTTTGGAGATCGACCTCGCCAACGATCTCTGCGCACGGATGAAAGTCGAGTGCACGATCATCGCGCAGGATTGGGATGGCCTCATCCCGTCGCTGAAGGTCGGCAAATTCGACGTCATCATGGCCGGGATGTTCATTACGAAGAAGCGGCTGGAAACCATCGACTTTACGCAACCTTATGCCGTCGATCCCGGTAGTTTCGCCGTCGCGAAGGACAGCGACCTGGGCAAACTGGGTCTTTCCGGCGAGAAGTTCAATCTGGACGACGAGGCTGCATCCATGGCCGCAATCGAGAAGCTGAAACCGCTGCTGAAGGGCAAGGTTGTCGGCGTCCAGGCGGCAACGGCAATGCTTGAATTCGTGAAGAAATATTTCGGCGACACGGTGGAGATCCGTGAATACAAGACCACCGAGCAGCATGACCTCGATCTGGCGGCCGGCCGCATCGACGCGCTGTTCGCGCAGCAAACGGCGCTTGCGACAACGCTCGCAAAGCCCGAATTCGCCGATTACACCGTCGCGGGCCCGGGTTTCGTGGGTGGCTTGTTCGGCCTCGGAACCGGCGCCGGTCTGCGCAAGGAAGACACCAAGCTCAAGGACATGCTGAACAAAGCCATCGACGAGGCGATCGCCGACGGCACCATCAAGCGCATCTCGGAGAAGTGGGTGAAGACGGATGTAACGCCGGTTAAGTAGGCGCGGGCGGACCTGCCCGGCAGATCGGCGCGAGCCGTTGCGCCGGGCAGCGCGCTGAAAGGCTTTTGAATCACATGACCTATATCTTGCATTTCCTCGGCTTCGGACAGGGCGGCTGGGGCGCCGCCCTGCTTGTCGCATCCGGTGTCACGCTTGCCCTATCCGTTCTCGGCTTTCTCCTTGGTGCCGTATTCGGCGCGCTCTCCGCGGGCGGCAGGCTATCGCGGCGTCTTGTTCCGGCGGGACTTGCCAAGGCCTATGGCACCGTGTTCCGGGGGATTCCCGATCTGCTGACGATCTATCTGCTTTACTACGGTGGCAGCATCGCCCTCACGCAGATTGGCAAGTTCTTTGGCAGCGCCGGCTTCGTCGGCCTGCCCACCTTTGCGACAGGCGTCCTGGCGATTGGCATCATATCCGGCGCCTATCAGGGAGAGGTCTATCGCGGCGCCTACCAGGCTGTGGATCTCGGCCAGTTCGACGCCTGCAAGGCGCTTGGCCTGTCCGGGTTTCAATCGCTGCGCCTCGTCGTCGTGCCGCAGTTGATGCGTCATGCCCTGCCGGGGCTCGGCAATGTCTGGCAGTTGGTGCTGAAGGACTCGGCCTTGATCTCGGTGATCGGACTGGTCGAGCTGATGCGCCAGGCGCAGATCGGCGCAGGTTCGACGCGAGAGCCGTTCATCTTCTATATTGCGGCGGCCGGGCTCTATTTCGTCATCGCCGTCGTGACCGCCTCGGTCTTCCGCTATGGCGAGGCCCGGGCTTGGCGGGGCATGGTCCACGCATGATCGACCTCGCGTTCTTTCTTGAAATCATCCCTGCCCTGCTCGCCGGCCTGCCGCTTACTCTGCAGCTTGCCGCGTCCTCGATCAGCATCGGCTTCATCATGGCGCTGCTGTTGGCGCTTGCCCAGCAAGGCAATCACCGGTTCGTGGTTTGGCCCATCCGCGCCTTCGTCGCGGTCTTTCGCGGCACGCCTCTGCTGGTGCAGATCTTCCTCATCTATTATGGCCTCGGCCAGTTTCGGCCAACGCTCCAGGCGATCGGGCTCTGGTGGCTGTTCCGCGAGCCCTATTGGTGCGCCATCATTGCGCTCAGCCTCAATACAGCCGCCTATGGAAGCGAGATCCTGCGCGGCGCGATACAGGGTGTGCCGCGCGGCCTTGTCGAGGCTGCTACAGCATCCGGCATGTCGCGGTACCTCACGTTGCGTCTCGTCGTCCTGCCGTTGGCCCTGCGCCAGGCGATCCCGAGCTACAGCAACGAGATCATCCTGATGGTCAAGGGGACGTCGCTTGCATCGATTATTACGCTCGTGGAAGTCACCGGCATCGCCCAAGGGCTGATTTCGCAGACCTATCGTGCCGTCGAGGTCTTCGTCACAGCCGGCGCCATCTATCTCACCCTCAACTTTACAATCATCTCGGCGCTCAATGCGCTCGAAGCCTGGCTTACGCCTTACCGGGCGCGGGTCTGAGTCATACCAACAATGGCAAGGAGAATGAACCAAATGCGTAACTTCGAGAAGCCGACACGGTCTGTTGCAGTCTCGCGGAATACCATGGCGGCGACATCGCATCCTTCAGCAACGCTTGCGGCACTGCAGATCATGGAGGCTGGCGGCAATGCCATGGATGCCGCGATTGCCGCCTGCGCGGTGCAATGCGTCGTAGAACCGGGCTCGACTGGCATCGGCGGTGATTGTTTTGTGCTCTATGCAGCCAACGGATCGGACAAGGTTATCGCTTATAACGGCTCGGGGCGTACGCCTGCGGCGTTGACAGCGGGCTGGTTCGAAGAGCGCGGATTGACGGCGGTTCCACGCCAGTCGCCGGCAGCAGTAACGATCCCGGGAGCGATCGATGCCTGGACACGCCTTCACGCCGATCACGGTCGGCTTCCCTTCGGCGACGTGCTGGCACCTGCTATCCGCTTTGCCGAGGAAGGGTACGCGATCACGCCCCGCGTTCATCGCGACTGGTCAATCGAAGAAAACGTGCTGGCCGCCGATCCGACGGCAGCACGGATTTTCCTCACAGGCGGCCGTGCGCCTGCCATCGGCGAGGTGCATCGACAGCCGGAACTGGCGGAAACGCTAAAGCGCATTGCTGTAGGGGGTCGTGCGGCATTCTACGAAGGTCCGATTGCCCAGGACATGGTGTCATATTTGAATTCGCTCGGCGGGCTCCACACGATGGAGGACTTCGCCAATGCGCGAGGGGAATATGTGGATCCAGTTACCACCGATTTCCGCGGCTATACCATCCACGAATGCCCGCCGAACGGTCAGGGCATCATAGCGCTCCTGATCCTCAACATCCTGAGCCGCTTCGAAGCCAAGGGAGACCCGCAATCGCCGGACCGATTGCATGTCGAGATCGAGGCGACACGCCTCGCCTATGCCGCCCGTGACGCCTGGATTGCCGATCCCGACAAGGCGGATGTGCCGGTGGCTGAACTGCTGTCGGACGCACTGGCCGACAGGCTTGCGGCAATGATCGACCTGGAGAGGGCGCTGATCGACCTGCCGCCGTTCGAAATGCCGCTTCACCGCGACACCGTCTATATCTCGGTCGTCGACCGCGACCGCAATGCCGTAAGCTTCATCAACTCGATCTTCGACAGTTTCGGCACTGGCCTCGTCGCCCCACGCTCCGGCGTCATATTGCACAATCGCGGCCAAAGCTTCTCGCTTAAACCGGGCCATCCGAACCGTGTAGCCCCCTCGAAGCGACCGTTGCATACGATCATTCCGGGCATGGTGACCCGCAACGGTCGAGTGGAGATGCCCTTCGGCGTGATGGGTGGCTACTATCAGGCGCTTGGCCACGCACATCTGATATCCAAGGTCCTCGATTACGGAATGGACATGCAGGAGGCGATCGATCTGCCGCGCGTGATGCCTACCTCCGACGGCACAAAGGTTGAAGCAGAGAGCACGATTGACAGCGCGACCAAAGCCGAACTCGAACGGCGGGGATTTACGCTCTCGCCCGCGCAGGACCCGCTCGGTGGCGCGCAGGTGATCCGCATCGATTGGGACAACGGCACCCTGACCGGCGCATCCGAATCCCGGAAAGATGGCATTGCGCTCGGAGTTTGAGGCTTCTGTTCGCGGGAAATCCCATTAGCATAGAAGGAAAACTGCATGGCGCGCGCAATCCTCGTCATCGACGTTCAGAAAGTCTATACCGGCCCGGCTTCGCCCCTGCATTGTGTCGGCAATGCCGAAGCGATTGCCAATATCAACGCAATCACATCAGCGGCGGAGGCCGCGGGCGATCTCGTGGTTCATATCAGGCACGTCCATCGCGCCGATGGTTCGGATGCCGGCCGCATGTTCGACTTCAGCGGTGAAGCCGGCGAGCTCGGATTTGTCGCGGGCACCGAAGAGGTCGAGGACGACCCGGAACTGAAGATTCCCGCTGGCGCCGTTACGATCAGCAAGCAACGCTATTCCGGCTTCGTCGGCACGGGCCTCGACCAGATGCTGCGGGAACGCTCGATAGACCGGATCGTCGTAACCGGGTTCATGACCAACTTCTGCTGCGAGGCCACGGCGAGGCACGGCCACGATCTCGACTTCTTCGTCGAGTTCCTCCTCGATGCGACCGGATGCCCCGACCTGTCGGAAACGGCGACGCAGGCGGCAATCAAGGCTGGCACAGCCGCGACACTGTCTGCGGGCTTCGCAAGAGTCATGACCACAGCGGAATGGCTTGCCGGACGAGAAATCTAATCAACCAGCTGGAAGTGCGATCGGTCGGCCACGCCGCTCCCCCTTGTTTGTGACGTACGTTGCGTCACATCCGGATGTCGCTGTCGGGTTTACCTGAAACAGACCCGATCTTCGATCAGACACGCACACCGCGAGCATCACCGGAGAAGGCGAGGCGCAGGCCGAGACAAATCATGACGGTTCCAGCAAACCGCTCCTGCCATATTAAAAGGCGTGGACGTCGCGAAAGCCAACTTCCGAACGTGCCGGATCCAAGAGCGACCAAACTCAAGATCATGAAGTTCGACAGCTTGGTTGTTGTGCCGAGAAGAAGTAGTTGTGCTGCGACTGGCCAGTTACTGCTCGGATCGACGAACTGGGGAAGGAACGCGAACAGGAATGCCAGCGCTTTCGGGTTTGTCATGTTGCTGATCATGCCCTCTCGCAGCGCCTTGGAGGTCGAAATGGACGGCGGCGTTTGGAGACCGTGTCGATCGTGGCCGCCGGCTCGGACGAAAAGCTTGATCCCCAGCCAGACTAGGTAGGCAGCCCCAATCCAGCGCAGGACATAGAAAGCGAGTGGTGAGGCCTGCAGGATCGATGCGATGCCAACGACCAGCAGCGAGATCTGGATGGCGCCAGACAGAATGGTCATACCCACGACGCTCAAGATGGCAGTCCGGCGACCCTGTCCAATCCCTCTTCCGATGACTAGGACCATGTCTGGCCCCGGGGAGAGCTGTATCGCCAGCACGGCGCCGTAGAAGGTTAAAAACGTCCCGATGTCCAACATGAACCGCTCTCCCAATGGCGACAGAAGAATAGTAGGGCGTGACGGTATAGGATCAAACAGGTTTGGGTCTGATCTCTTCGCTGAAGGGGCTGGAAAAGGACTTCCGGCTAGGGTCGGGCGCTTTGAATTTCCATGGGCAGGCGACGATGGGAAAAACCGACGCCGCGAGCGTCGAGCTTGCTGTCGCGAGGATAGATCGTCGGCTGATCGGAAATGAGTGCTGGGATCTCACGACTGCCCTTTCGCCCCGCGGGGCGGTACTGCCCATGGCACCAACCAAGGTGGCGCTGCAATGTTCCATTCGCCGGAACCAGGCGCCGGCTCTGGGTGTTGCCTAGTCTAACCAGGAGAATGTCATGCCGCACCTCGAGACCCACGACGTGAAGATCGCTTTCGAAGAATCCGGGGCACGCCGCGGGAATCCAGTTCTCCTCCTGCACGGATGGCCCGATGACGCCTCCACCTGGAAGGCGGTATCGTCCCAACTCCAGGAGCGGAGTTTTCGTCTCATCGCGCCTTACCTGCGCGGCTTCGGCGGAACCGTATTCCGTAACGACAACGCGTCGCGCACCGCAAACGGAGCGGTTCTCGCGATGGACGCGATCGCCCTCATGGACGGTCTCGGCATCGAGCGTTTCTCCGTTGTCGGTCACGACTGGGGATCGAACATCGCCGAAGCGCTCGCCATCGGGTGGCCGGACCGCATCGACAGGATGGCACTCCTTTCATCGATTCCACGCATGGGCGGTCTGGAGACGCCGCCGTTTCGACAGGCCCAGCGGGACTGGTATCATTGGTTCATGGCGACGAAGCGCGGCGCCGAAGCGATCGAGAGGGATCCCCACGGCTTCGCGCGCATTCATCCCCTCCAGTACTTGGCGACGGTGATCAGCTCGGCCATGTTGTTCATCTGCATGGCCCCGTCGCCGACCAGTCCGATGACAGGGCGGTCAGGATGGGCGTATTTCGCGGCGATGGCGTAGGGAACGGCCGCGCCCATCGACGCCAGTCCGCCCGAGAGCGATGCCATCATACCAGCTCTGATCTTGATATCGCGCGAATACCAGTTGGCGCAGGAGCCGGAATCGCTGGTCAGGATGGAATTGTCCGGCAGCCTTGACGATAGTTCCCATGCGACCAGCTGTGGATTGACGGGATTGGCTTCCGCATGAGCGCGTTTGTCGAGCAGCTTCCACCAGGCGGCCACATTCTTTTCCACGTTGTTGCGCCACTTGTAGTCCTTCTGGTCGATCAGCGGCAGAAGCGCTTTTAGCGTTTCCTTGGCATCACCGAGGAGATTGACGTCCATCGGATACCGAAGTGACAACATGCCAGGTTGAATATCGATCTGGACGGCCTTCGCCTGCCCTTCCTCCGGCAGAAACTCTGCGTAGGGAAAGCCGGAACCGATCATCAACAACGTATCGCAGTCGCGCATCAGATCCCATGAGGGTTCGGTTCCGAGAAGGCCGATTGATCCTGTGACCCAGGGCAAACCATCAGGAAGGACGGCCTTGCCAAGCAGCGCTTTCGCAACACCCGCGCCGAGCCGGTCGGCGATAGCAATCACCTCGTCGGTCGCGCCCAGTGCACCGGCACCGACCAGGATTGCGACCTTCTCGCCGGCGTTCAGGAGATCGGCCGCCGCTTGAAGGTCCTGTTCATAGGGCACGATCCTTGGTGCTCGATAGCCAAAGCCGGAATGGACGGTCCCGTGAGCGCGCGCCGGCTCCTGGTATGCCATCTCCTGCAGGTCGTTGGGTAGGATGAGGGCTGTCACTGCCTGGTTTGCCAGCGCAATGCGAGCGGCGCGATCGATCAGATGCCTGACCTGCGCTGGTGTGTTTGCCTGGTGCACGAAGTTTCCGGCAACATCCTTGAACAGAGCCGCAAGATCAACTTCCTGCTGATAGTGCCCGCCAAGTGCACCACGAGCCTGTTGCCCGACAATTGCCAGAAGTGGCTGGTGATCGGCTTTGGCATCGTACATGCCAGTCAGCAAGTGCGCAGCACCTGGCCCCGAGGTTGCGATACAGACACCGAGCCCGCCGGAAAACTTGGCATAAGCTGACGCCATGAACGCTGCCATCTCCTCGTGACGTGCCTGGATGAATTCGATCTTATCACTTGCCCTGTTCAGGGCTCCAAATACGCCGTTAATGCCATCGCCGGGGTAACCAAACATGCGGCGAACGCCCCAGGCGTGAAGACGAGAAACGATGTAATCACCAACAGTCTGCGTCATGAAAATGCCTTTCCAATGTCAGGAGGGGTATGTGCCAACAAACCGCGCCTGGCCGCATTGGTTCCCCGCGACAGAAAGGCAGGCCAAAACGCCGCGATGCCGCTATGCCGCTGAGGAGATGTCCGAGGAAGGCTACGAAGATCATGGCGTCTCCGAGAAGGAAGCCGAGGGGCGCGCCTGAGCTACCGTCAGCCAGGAAAGCGGGGGCGGCAAAAAATCCGGATCTGGCCGCGGTCAATGAGCACCACGCCCATCACTAAGTTATCGCGGCGCCATATGTGATGGCGCTGTTCCCTTGAGGGGGTCCCATACCGAAAAATAAATTAAAGCAGAAATGGTCACAGGACGTGACCGACAACAGCGACGCGATGGACCTCGAAGGCGGGATCTTCAAGCAACGCAGCGTCAAAAGATCGTGGATTCACTAATTGAGCGTAAGCGTGCGAACGCCCTCTCTCCTTTCCCTTCTGATCTTTTCTGTCTACAACCCCAGCCGCGCCGATGGGCGGCAATTCAAGGCAGCGGCAGCAACCGGGCGTGCAGCACCTGATGCGCGATCGGTACAATGCGTTGCTGGAACGGCCTTCTTGCAGGAAATGCAACCGCGGTCTCAGCTCAGAAATTCCGGGAGGAACGTCTTCTAGGCAAGCTCGGGGCCATGATGAGGCCACATCTTCGCGCAGGTAGACCAAGCCATTGGAGTCAAGCATGACACGAACACCACGCCGCCCCGCCAGTCCGCTCGACGCCGCGGAGGCCTTATTCAAGCCGGCAAAGAAGGTGGCACCGCCGCCTGCTGTCGAACGGCGAGCGCTGCCGAATGTCAAGGAGCAGGTCTCTCTGAAACTCGACAGCGACGTACTCGCCTATTTTCAGGCGGAGGGTCCCGGCTGGCAGGAGCGTATCAACGATGCGCTGCGTGCCGCCATGAAGGACGATCATTGAACCTGGCTGCTAACGCGGTGCCCGTTCAGGCACAGCGGATCGACGAAGCATTTAGGCTATCGCACCACCTAAAAAGTTTCCAAACAATGAGCTAGTCAAGACGCATCAATCCGAGGATAGGCTGCCGGGTTCACTCAGCGCCGAAGCGAATGCGGCCCAGCGCATCCGTGTCGATATCGCTGTCCACACGGATGCGTCTGCCCCGACCAAGTTCGATCATTACGGGCCGAGGTGCGCTGAAGCGAGAGCGATTGGCCTGTCTGCGCTCGGGTCCAGCGCTTCGTTTACCCCGCGAAGGGAACCGCAAAGGATCAACTCACGCGGCAGCGGTGCGATCGATCTCATGCTTAGCGGCTCTTACCAAAAAGCCGGGAATGGTCATCCCATTTGCTTCTGCAAATGTGTCAATCTGCTGTAAAATGTCCTCAGGCAGAGTGACGTTCACTCTGATGACCTTCCTGGCTTCAGTTTTCAGCGCAACCAGAAGGCGACACCATCCTTATTGTCAGGGTCTGACATAATCGCCTCAAGGCTTAAAGGCTCCGGCACAGCTTCGCCGTCTCCAACAAGTCCCTCGACATGCAAGGCCAATGCTTCTTCAGCCATTGATCTCGCGTCATCAAGATCCACCCCGGCCGTAACAAGTCCGGGAAAGTCAGGAAAGGACACGCCGTAGTCGCTACCAGCATCCTTGTGGATCAGTCCGATATAATTGCGCATGTTTTCACCTCAATTTCAGTCCGGATTGCTTCTCAATGCTTTCAGCGTTCCCAGAGGGATGTGCCGTTTTGGGTGAGACACGGTGACGCGGCCCGACTTGGTTGGATGCTTGAATTGGACGTGGCTACCTTTAGTGGCCACTTCGAACCAACCGTCCGCCTTCAATGCCGAGATTATGTCACCGCTCTTCATGGCGGAAATATACACGAGTAGGTATTACTTCACTCCCGAAGAGCCATATTTCCGCGAAAGGTATAGGCAAACGGTCCTGCGCACCTGCCCCGGCGAACAATAATCTTAAGAGGCTTGTCATCTCTGACGGCCCCGGCATTCAGAGGCCTAATACCTCAATTCTGGCATGCGGCAGCACAAAGTGTCGGACGTACCTTTTCCCGCTGTTCAGCGATATAATGACTGTTGATAATAGTTGATAAGAGCCTATCCTACAACAAATCAGATGGAGAACCGCATGATCAGCGCCGAACTGGGAAAACAGCTCGAAAGCTATATCCAGCAACTCGTGGATACTGGTCGCTATGGCTCGAAAAGCGAAGTCCTGCGTGAAGGTGTGCGACTGATCCAGGACCGCGAGACCCGGCTCGCCGCGCTGGACGCCTCCATCATGCGCGGCATTGCCGATGCGGACGCTGGTCGGACGAAGCCGGCGAGCGATGTCTTCGACCGTCTCGACGCCAAATACCGTGCGATGGCTGACAAGGCCGAAAAATCGGCATGATCCTTGAGTTCTCAAGCGAGGCGGAAAACGACCTTGAGCAGATCGCCGATTATATCGCCGAGCACAATCCGCGGCGCGCCCTGTCATTTATCCGGGAGCTGCGGAGCGAATGTGTGGATTTCGTTGATAGTCCGAACAGCTTCGCACTCGTCGCTCGCTACGAGCACCACGGTATTCGTCGTCGTGTTCATGGCAACTACCTGATCTTCTACCGCGTCGAAACCGCGAAGGTAGTCATCATCCATATCTTGCATGGCGCCACCGACTATGGCGCCATCCTGTTCGGCGAATGATTTGAATGTGCCAATCTTGGGGCTACCTCGCGCACTAATGGCAAGCTGAGCGGCTACTCTGTGCGTCTCAGCGTCATCGTGCGAGGCGATGCAATTCTTTCTGCGACATGGTGATCATAAAGGACATGACGACTCCGACCGCTCATGGTCTCGACCAGGCTGAAGGTCGTCATCCTTGCTCCCAACGTTGGCTTTGACCAGTGCGTCGAGAGGCGAGACTGTCGCATCTCTAACTGGCCCAACTGTCGCATTACTAAATAGCCGTGCAGAATCTAACCGAAGTGCATCATGCCGGTTTTTAGGGTAGGGGTTCAGCGTCCTTCTTGCAAATGGGCCATGAACACTTCGGCCGGTGTCCTGTAATCGAGGCACTTTCTTGGCTGGTGGTTGAGATGGCGAGCAAGCTGGATGAGGTTGCGTTGCGAGACGGCCGTCAGGTCCGTCTCGCCTGGCATGAAGCGACGGATGCGCTTGTTGGTGTTTTCCACCGCGCCTTTCTGCCACGGCGCACTGGGGTCGCAGAACCAACTACGGGCGCCGATGCCATCTTCCAAAGCCCTGAAACCGGCAAACTCCGTGCCGCGATCAAAGGTGAAGCTCTGGCGTGCGAACGCCGGCAAGGAAGAGAATGCTTCGATGATCCTGTCCATGATTGGTCGCGAGTGTCGGCTCTGGTTCTTGATCATCACGGAGCGGCTTTTGCGCTCGATCAGGGAAGTGACGTTGGCGGTGCCCAAGTCACGTTGGAAGATCAACAAGTCGCCTTCCCAGTGGCCGAATTGCGAACGATCACCAATGAAGTCAGGCCGTTGCGATATCCTGCAGGCAGCAGGAAAGGCACCGTCGCGGGGTTTCCTCGAACCGCGAGGGCGGCGTTTGCGGCGGCCCTCCGGCAGATGCTGATAGAGCTTCAGCGCATAATCTTCCTTGCCGTAGATGAAGCGATAGATCGTCTCGGTGCAGACACGCACGGTGCAAACGCCATCCGCGAGCAGGCGGCCGGCGATCTGTTCCGGTGACCAAAGCGCCTCCAGCTGCTCGATAACCAGTTCGCGCAATTGCGGGTGCCGCACAAGCTTCCTCAAACGCCGTCGCCGCTCTTTGCGGATGTCGTCAGCAACCGTGCTGTAGTAGCCGTCGTAGTCCGGTAGTTCGCGATCGCGAAACGTATTGCGCTTGATCTCGCGATAGATGGTCGAGCGATGGCGACCGAGTTGGCTGGCCATCTCATTGATCGGAACCTTCCGCTCGACCAAATGATGCAGGCGCCGTCGATCGGCGAGGGTCAAGTGTGAATAGCATCGCGACATGCCAAAATCTCCAAAGTGAAACCATTGAAATCATTGGCATGTCGCACTTGGAAATAGAATGTACCCCGCTACAACTCTTCCTCGCATAAGCCCAAATTATGGAACTATGCCCCCGATCTGGACAGGCAATCTTGAGATTTGAGAGAAAGCGACTGCTTCTCCCGAACTCGCAAGGCTGATACCTGAATCAGTCATTAAGCAAATGGGGCCCACGATGAAGAGCTTCGGAGGCAAATCCGGCGAGTTCGCGAATGAAGAAGTCGAGAACTGTGGACGGTTTCTCCCCGAGGCGGGTGGCGATGATGAAAGGCGACTTGATCCGCGCCTGCTCTGCCAGCACTGCCCGAAAGATGCCCTTCTGCACCCAGTCCGCCGCGTAGTGATCCGGCAGATATCCGAGGTAGCGTCCGGACATCACGAACATTGCCTGCGCTTCCATGTTCGAGGCAGACGCCCGCGCCCGTGCCTTCGGAAAATATTGCAGCTCCCGCATATTGGCATAGGGCCTGACGACAAAATCGAAGCCCTCGACCCGCTCAACCGAAATCTCATTATCCGGCGATGAGAAAAGCGGATGCCCATTTGCGCAATAGAGAGAATGGGTCTCGTCCCGCAGGCGCGATAATTTCAGGCCCTGGTAAGCTTCCGTTTCCGGCAGAATGGCAATGTCGAGGCCGCCATTGGCGATTTCGGACAGAAGCGCATCCGGCGAATCGATAACCAGTTCCAGCCGTGCCTCCGGCGCCCTGTCGCTAATCCGGGCAATGATGCGGTGGATGGGAAGGTCGGCGTCGGTGATCGTGTTATCCACCAGGCCAAGTCTCAGCGTTCCCGTAATCCGGTTCTTCAAGTTGCCGACATCGCTCTCGAAGGCATTGAGCGCCAGAAACAGCGATTTCGACTGCTCGTGCACGATAGCGCCCCGATCGGTCAGTTCGAAGCCGCCGCGGCCGCGACGACAGAGCCTGAAGCCGAGCCTGTCTTCCAGCGCCTTTATATGAAAGCTCACGGCCGATTGGCTCAGGCCAAGGTTGATCTGCGCACCAAGGAAGCTCTTATGCTCCACGACGGCACGAAAGACGGTCAACGATCTAAGGTCGGACTGGGCTAGAAGCATCGGCAACGCCTTACATCATATTTTCTGATGTAAACTTCATATCTTTCCTATTTTTTTGCGCTGTTGTCCATGATTTCCTGTTTCGGCATCACTGAAAACGGGGAACGGAATTATGGAGCGTCTATCGACCTCAAAAGCTCTACTCATCGGCGCAGCACTCGTTGCCGCGCTTTCGACCTGCACTGCCCGGGCCGCAGACCTTCTCGAAAAGGTCAAGTCCGACAAGGTATTTACTGTTGCAACCGAAGCACGCTTCGCGCCTTTCGAATTCGTTGAAGACGGCAAGATCGTCGGCTACTCGGCCGATATCATGGCAGAAGTCATGAAGGCATTGCCGAATGTCACGTTGAAGCGGCTCGACCTGCCCTGGCAGGGCATTCTGCCGGGCCTCGCGGCAGGCCGCTTCGACTATGTGGTCACGTCCGTCACCGTCACCTCGGAACGCATGAAGGCCTATCACCTCTCCGCCCCGATTGCGGATGCGACCATGGCCATTCTCAAGCACAAGGGCGATTCGGCGATCACCAAGCCCGAAGACATCGCTGGCAAGGCGGTCGGTTCGCAGGCAGGTTCGGCCCAGCTCGCAGCACTTGAGACCTTTGCTGGAAAGCTGAAGGACAGCGGCAAGCCGGCCGTGACGGTCTCTACCTATACCGATTTCTCGGAGGCCTATGCCGATCTCGGCGCCGGCCGTATCCAGGCGGTTGTCAATTCGCTTCCGAACCTCCTGGAAGCATCTCGCCAGCGTCCCGATGCGTTTGAAGTGGTTCTCCCGACCTTCGGCCCGAAGACCTATTTCGCCTGGGCCGGCCGCAATGACGCAGACAGCGCTGCACTCAATGCGCTGATCGATGCGGAACAGATCAAGCTGAACAAGTCCGGCAAGCTCGCCGAGCTTCAGAAGAAGTGGTTCGGTGCGCCGATGGAACTGCCGGAAGCCCTCCCCGCCGCCGAATAAGACGCGCAGGGACAGGCAGGTCATGGAAAAGACAGTCGCACACATTTGGCCGGCACTTCTCGACGGCCTGACCACAACGATGACGATCAGTCTGGCGGCGCTTCTTCTAGGCGCGCCGCTGGCCCTCCTGCTGGCGTCAGCCGGACGTGGCGGACGATGGATCCGGGCCCTGGCCGGGATCTATCTCTCATTCTGGCGTGGAACGCCGATCCTCGTCCAGCTGTTGATCATCTTCTATATTCTCCCCTTTCTCGGTCTTGAACTGGACCCGGTCGTTGCGGCGACCGTGGCCCTAGCGCTGAATACAGCAGCCTTCCAGTCCGAAATCTACCGGGCGGGCCTCCAGGCCATCCCGAAAGGCGAGATCGAGGCGGCGAAAATGCTTGGCCTTTCTCCCCGCACGATCTTTCTGCATATCGAGGTGCCTCAGGCTTTCCGCACCATGCTGCCGGCGCTCGTTGGCGAAATGCAGGCTCTGGTGAAGAACTCCTCGCTCGTCTCGGTGATCGCCGTCACCGACCTGACGCGCCGCGCCCAGCAGGTCGCCGCCTCCACCTTTCGGCCGCTGGACGCATATGCCTTCGCTCTCATTCTCTATGTCGCGATTGGTATTCTTCTCGCAGGAGTGGGCCTTTTGATCGAACGACGTCTCTCGCATGGGAGCGAAGGCCAATGACCGGCTTCATGAACGACGCTCCGCTCTATCTTGCCGGACTTCTAACCACCATCACGGTGTCGGTCAGCGGCATGGCAATCGCAATCCTTCTCGGCATCATGCTTGCCTCGGCGCTGCGCCGCCGCTTCTGGCCGCTCTCCCTTGCGGTCAGGGCCTATGTGGAATTTGCCAGAGGCGCACCGCTCGCGCTCGTGCTGTTCCTTCTCTACTACGGGGGCCCACAATTCGGGCTTCTGCTCCGCCCCTATGTGGCGGGCATCGTGGGCCTCGGTGTCTATGGCGCCGGCCCGTTCGCCGAGATTTTCCGGGCAGGTCTCAACGCCGTCCCAAAGGGAGAACGCGAAGCGGCCGAGATGCTGAGCCTGACACCGGGACAATGCTTCCTTTATGTGGAGCTGCCGCAAGCTTTGCGCCTCACCCTGCCGCCGTGTGTGGGTCAAGCGATCGCACTCCTGAAGGAATCGGCCGTTCTGTCTGTCATCACACTTGGCGAACTGACGAAAGTGGCCGGTGCGATTAGCTCGATCACTTTCGCCGTTGTCACTCCCTACGTCACCATCGCCCTCCTCTACTGGGCATTCGTCGAAATTCTGTCGAGGCTCGGGCGCGTTCTTGAGCGCCGCTTCGCCATGAAAGGTTCCTGACATGACGCAACCGGCGGCGATCTTCGTTCGCGGACTTGAAAAACGTTTTGGCGACAAGGCCGTATTGCGCGGCATCGATCTCGATGTTCACAGCGGCGACGTCACCTGCATCATCGGGCCCTCCGGTTCCGGCAAGAGCACGTTATTGCGCTCGCTTGCCTTTCTTGACGTCTATGACGCAGGCGAGGTCCGCATCTTCGGCAAGATGCTCGGATGGCGCGAGACGCCGCTTGGCCGCGAGCGGGCTGGCAACAGGGAACTTACCGAAGCCCGCAGCCCGATCGGGATGGTGTTTCAGCATTTCCATCTGTGGCCCCATATGAGCGTTCTGGAAAATGTCACCCTTGCACTTCGGCGGGCTCATGGCTTTTCGCGGGCCGCAGCCGAGGAGACTGGGCGGCAGATGCTGGGCAAGGTCGGCCTTGCCGCCTATGACGACCGCCGACCGGAAAGCCTGTCCGGCGGACAGAAGCAGCGCGTGGCGATCGCCAGAGCACTGGCAGTCAAGCCCAAGGTCATGCTTTTCGACGAACCCACCTCGGCGCTCGACCCGGAACTCGTCGGCGAAGTTCTTTCCGTCATGAAGGCGCTGGCGGCGGAGGGCATGACCATGGTCATCGTCACCCACGAAATGGGCTTTGCCTCCTATGCGGCCAGTCGGGTCGTCTTCATGGATGACGGCCAGATCGTCGAAGAAGGATCGCCGCAGGTGCTTTTCAGCACCCCGAAAAGCGACCGCCTCTCCCAGTTTCTGCAAACCTGGCGCGAACGCGCGCTCTAGTGCCTGAAAAGGAATGACAATGACTGCCCACGGTTATGACAACGGACGGCTCAACCTCCCCTTCGTCGGCATTTCGACCTTCGCCAAGAGCCCCTATGTGGAAAACTGGGACCAGATCGACGCAGATGTGGCGATCCTCGGCGCTCCCTTCGATTTCGGCACGCAGTGGCGCTCCGGCGCCCGCTTCGGGCCGCGAGGCATCCGTGAGGCATCGACCCTTTTTGCCTTCGGCCATGCCGGTGCCTACGATCATGAGGACGACATCACCTATCTGGAAGGCGTTCGCATGGTCGATCTCGGCGATGCCGACATCGTTCATACTGATACGATGACGAGCCACGCCAATATTGAATTCGGCGTTCGCAAGATCCTCGCCGCCGGCGCACTGCCGGTCATCATCGGCGGCGACCATTCGATCAACATCCCCTGCATCAACGCCTTCGGCGAGCAGGAACCGATCCATGTCGTGCAGTTCGACGCGCATCTCGATTTCGTCGACGAGCGTCATGGGGTCCGCTTCGGTCATGGCAGTCCGCTGCGCCGTGCCTCGGAAAAGCGATGGGTCACCGGCATGACACAGCTCGGTATCCGCAACGTCTCCTCGACCGCCAAGGAAGGCTATGACTACGCCCGCGCGCAAGGGTCGGACATCCTGTCGGTCCGCCAAGTCCGCAAGCTTGGCGTCGATTCCGTTCTGGAGCGCATCCCGGCCGGCAAGCGCTATTACCTGACGATCGATATCGATGGTTTCGATCCATCGATCGCGCCGGGCACCGGCACGCCGAGCCATGGCGGTTTCATCTACTACGAAGTGCTGGAACTGATCGCCGGCCTTGCCACGCGCGGGACGATCGTCGGTGTTGATCTGGTAGAAGTGGCACCGGACTATGATCATACCGGTTCCACAGCCATCCTCGCGGCTCAGCTATTGCTCAACACGATTGGAAGAATCTTTGTAAACAATATCAGATGAAGGTGTTCGTAGCGCTGGGACAGACGACGGACCTCGATGAATGGACGAGACATACAGTTGGTCTGGTGAGTGAAGCCGTCGTTAGACGAGAGCCAAATCAACTGCACCCGACGCGACAGCAAGGTCCTGCAGCGCAACGCCGGTGTCGTCGAATAGCGTTATTTCATCTGCGGACGTTCGGCCGGCGTGTTTCCCGAGACTACAGAGTCGATTTCGGTGATTGAATCTTGCGTCAGCATGCCCCTCTCCTGGGTGTGCTGGCACTCCCCAATAAAGGTGGGTGGCTGGCTGCACCTGCGATGGCTTTAAGAGTGGGCAAAGGATGAGGTGATCGAGGTAATGACATCGGACTGAGCCCAGTCGATCAAGATCAACATGCTCAAAAGGAATGCTTTGGCCGGCGTCTCAGTCAGTTGGCGAAGCTCCGGCTTCGAGTCGACCGCATAGAAATGGAACGCCCAAGCCGCGAGAATGGCCCGTTTGTCATCGAGCGCCAGAGAGGCGATCTCACGACGTCGACTGGCCGCCGGAGTTGCAAACCCTGCATCAACAGTCCTACCCGCAATTGCGCTGTCGACCGCCTGCTGCAAGATTATGTTCGCCATGGGGCAACCTCATTGCACGTGGGGGTCGCGGTCGCCTCTCATGCGCGACGCAGCAATCGCGAGCGTTTCGGGAGCGAGCAGATCATGCTTCTCAGCAAACGCGACGAACAGTCCGCGCGCCGTCTCTGCTTCGATTTCGGCGTGAAGCGCTGCTTGACACGCCTTTAATGCGACGGAGTGCGCCGTGTCCCTGAGCGAGGCCGGCCACTCGGCAAGATGCCGGTAGGCGTCCGTCACGCCGCGTATTTCTGCAGGAAAGCCCAGGCCGACAAGAATGGTGACAGGTTGTCTGAACATATCGGGCTTCATCGCTCTCTCCTTCCCAAGTGTTGAAGGGCGCCGCCACGACGGCGCCTTAGCCTGTTGGACAAGCTCAGAAATCAAGCCGCCTTCTGAGCTTCGATCTGAACCGGGGGGGGCGAAGTCAAGGCCGGCGTGCTCTGGATCGAAATCTTTCGCGGCTTCAGTGCCTCCGGGATCTCACGGACAAGCTCGATCGACAGGAGCCCGTTGCTGAGATCCGCTTCGTTGACCCTGACGTGGTCGGCGAGTTCGAATCGATGTTCGAACGGACGCCCGGCAATGCCGCGATGCAGAAAGCCTTCGGCGGAAGCTTCCTGCTTCTTGCCTGTGACCGTCAGCAGGTTGGACTGAAAGGTAATGTCCAGATCCTCCCGTGAAAAGCCAGCTACCGCGATCGCGATACGGTAGCTGTCATCGCCGGTCTTGAAGATGTCATAGGGCGGCCAGTCGCTGATCGAACGGGCGCGCTGGGCGTTTTCGAGAAGATTGAAAACCCGGTCGAAGCCCACGGTCGAGCGGAACAGGGGTGCGTAGTTGTAAGATGTTGCCATAGCCATATCCTCCTTGAAGCAACATGGGTACGGGAGCGCCGAAAGGCGGCGCTTCCAGCAAAGCCAACTCTGTCGTCAGCAGCTGGCGGAAATCGATTCGGTTTAGCGGATTTCCTGTTTCAAGACCCGTAACAAGAAAAATTTACGTCGCACTCCAGGCTGGTTGAATACGACCTGATTTGCTTGTCAGTTGGGACATTTCGCCTATCAGGAAGAGCTCCCCGTCTGCAGCCGGGTTCAGCGATTGGCGTCGCTTAGCAGCCCCTTTAGTGGACCGAGCGACTGATCACGCGATGAGGATAGGCGGCCTTGAATTGCGACATCATGGCGTAAGCCTGCTGTAATACACGCTCCGTCGCTTCCGGCTTATCGCGAGCGAGTTCGTCGGCATTAGCCCGCATCGCCTCAGCCATACTGGCGGACACCATCGCAAAGCGTCCTTCGCCATAGGCGAGCGCCTCCTGTGAGGCGGTTTCGAGCAAACGGGCAAAGTCGACGATGATCTCTTCCCGTTCAGTGATGTCTACGTTCTTGATGATATTGATGTTCTCTTCCAACGGGTGCTACTCCATACACTCTCGGGGCACGCACCGAGCTCAACGGCCTCGGTCGGACGATGAGCTAGGAGGACGAAAAACCAAATTCAAGGCTCAGTGCAGCTTGAACTCACCATCAACGCGCCGCCATTCGTTCGGCCTGATCAGTCGCTGGTGGCTATAACGGACCGAATGCAACGGTCCATCGAGCGATGCCTGCCAGAAATCCAGAAACTTGCGCATCTCGGGGAAATCAGGGGCAAGATCGTAATCTTGCCAAACGTAGGTCTGCAGGACGGACTCGAAATCGGGAATACGGTAGAGGATGTGAGCGGTGGTGAGACCGTAGCCGTTGAGCTGACGCTCCAAGTCCGATGAAAATTGCATGCTTCATCTCCGTTTCGTAACATGATGATGGTCGCGCATAACTTCGCTTCTTTCAACATGTTCCGAACGAAAAATGTCAGTTTTTTGTTCCTTTACAGTGTGTTGTCAGCCGTCGAGGGCGAGTGCTAATTTTTTCGTCCACCCTCTTGAAATTGAAAAATCCGAAAAATAAATTTTCCGCGCGAACGCTCAATGAGGTTCGCACCTGCCCGGGCTAGTCATCCGGTCCGGCCAGGGTTTTAACGTCATCATTTTTGCTCAATGGAGGAAAAAATGTCGTTCCGACCGCTTCACGATCGCATCCTTGTCCGCCGGGTGGAATCCGAAGAAAAAACCAAAGGCGGCATTATCATTCCGGATACTGCCAAGGAAAAGCCCCAGGAAGGTGAAGTGATCGCCGTGGGAACTGGCGCCCGCAACGAGGCCGGTCAGGTGCATGCGCTCGATGTCAAGGCGGGCGATCGCATCCTGTTCGGCAAATGGTCCGGCACTGAGATAAAGATCAACGGCGAAGACCTGCTGATAATGAAGGAAAGCGACGTCATGGGCGTCATCGAAGCCCAAGCAAAGCAGAAGATCGCTGCCTGACTATCCAACTGGTGAACCTATCAGTCAAAAAGCTGCCTATCGAAGGAGTGAAGAAATGGCTGCGAAAGAAGTCAAATTCAACACCGATGCCCGTGAACGCATGCTGCGTGGGGTCGATATTCTCGCCAACGCGGTCAAGGTAACGCTTGGTCCAAAGGGGCGCAACGTCGTCATCGACAAGTCCTTCGGCGCGCCGCGCATCACCAAGGACGGCGTCTCCGTCGCCAAGGAAATCGAATTGGAAGACAAGTTCGAGAATATGGGCGCCCAGATGTTGCGCGAAGTGGCGTCGAAGACGAACGATCTCGCCGGCGACGGCACTACGACCGCGACGGTGCTTGCGCAGGCGATTGTCAAGGAAGGTGCAAAGGCGGTGGCCTCCGGCCTTAACCCGATGGACCTGAAGCGCGGCATCGATATTGCCGTGGACGCTGTAGTCAAGGAGTTGAAGACCAACGCGCGCAAGATCACCAGCAATTCGGAGATCGCGCAGGTCGGTACCATTTCCGCAAATGGCGATGAAGAAATCGGCCGCTACCTCGCCGAAGCGATGGAGAAGGTCGGCAACGAAGGCGTCATCACCGTCGAAGAAGCCAAGACCGCTGAAACCGAGCTTGAGGTCGTCGAAGGTATGCAGTTCGACCGCGGTTACCTCAGCCCCTATTTCGTCACCAACCAAGACAAGATGCGGGTCGAGCTCGAGGATCCCTATATCCTGATCCATGAGAAGAAGCTTTCTAACCTGCAGGCTCTTCTGCCGGTACTGGAGGCGGTCGTAAAGTCGGGCAAACCGCTGCTGATCATCGCTGAAGACGTCGAAGGCGAAGCCCTGGCGACCCTCGTCGTCAACAAGCTGCGCGGTGGCCTGAAGATCGCAGCCGTCAAGGCTCCAGGCTTCGGTGACCGCCGCAAAGCAATGCTCGAAGACATTGCCATCCTGACTGGTGGCACTGTCATCTCCGAGGACGTCGGTATCAAACTTGAAAACGTTACGCTCAACATGCTTGGTCGCGCAAAGAAGGTGGCGATCGAAAAGGAGAACACAACCATCATCGATGGCGTCGGTTCCAAGACGGAAATCGACGGTCGTGTCGCGCAGATCCGCGCCCAGATCGAGGAAACCACCTCCGACTACGACCGCGAAAAGCTGCAGGAACGCCTAGCCAAGCTCGCTGGCGGTGTCGCCGTCATCCGCGTCGGCGGCTCAACGGAAGTCGAGGTCAAGGAGAAGAAGGATCGCGTCGACGATGCCCTGCATGCAACGCGAGCGGCCGTTGAGGAAGGCATCCTGCCGGGCGGCGGCGTAGCGCTGCTGCGCGCGGTGAAGGCACTCGAAGGTCTCCCCACAGCCAACGACGATCAGCGTGTCGGGATCGACATTGTCCGCCGCGCAATCGAGGCACCCATCCGCCAGATCGCCGAAAACGCCGGCGCCGAGGGTTCGATCGTGGTCGGCAAGCTCCGGGAAAAGAGTGAGCTGTCATTCGGCTGGAACGCTCAGACTGGCGAGTATGGCGATCTTTATGCACAGGGCGTTATTGATCCTGCAAAGGTGGTTCGCACAGCGCTCCAGGATGCGGCCTCGGTCGCAGGCCTGCTGGTAACGACGGAAGCCATGATCGCGGAGAAGCCTAAGAAGGACACCGCACCGGCCCTGCCCGCTGGTGCCGGCATGGACTTCTAAACGGTGATGAGGCCCGCCTCTTCCGCTGGGGCGGGCCTCATCGGAATAGCAAAATGATGGAACCGGTTTCAAAAGAAGATGCACGTCTATGCGCCGGCGTGGTGAAGGAAGTCGCGCGTGCGAAAGGCATCGTCAACGACCCGGCCGCGATCGGGGGGCCTGACGACAACCGTTGCCAGGCTTTTCAATAAGGGCGTGTGCGATCGCGACCCGCTACCGACGGCGGCCATGAACTCCGTTCAGACCGCCTGAGTGACGCCGCTCGGAGAGCCGTCGTGGGGGCGGTGCGTGGGGGTCACCCTTTCGTCGCTCAACACCGAAGAGAGCGGGCAGGACCCGCAACTTGATCTCGGACTTTGATGCCGCCGTTCCTGAAAACGAAAAAGCCTGCCGTGGGAGGAGGTGCGGCAGGCTTTTCGAAAAGAACCGAACAGCGACTGGGAGGAGAGTGTCGCCGTTCTGACAGACGTCCCTCGGGAGGAGGAGTGGGCCGCCTGAAATCGAAGCTCTGCGGGAGGAGGTGCATCGCTTCGATGAAAATAGAATACCCATTCCCGCCGCACATGAAATAGACTTTGCTGCAGTGCAGCTATGCGGAAAATGCACGACCTCTTTTGCGACGAAAGAAATCTCCAGCCCGGCGCCTCACCGTGGGGCCAGACAACGAAACGCCCGCGTCATCAGCGGGCGTAGTGTCACTCAGGATCGGCAGGAAATAAATTGCTTAGCGGGCGACCGACTGGCGGGCAATGCTGTGGATGTCGGCGCGATTGATACCGAGATCCTGCAGGTCCCGCGAGCTCATGCGGCCGAGTTCGGTGACAGTCTGACGATACTTCCGCCAAGCGTTGAAAGAGCGTGCTACGTTCATGATGATCCCCTTTCGTGAGGTCTCTTGACGCCAGCAACCATGCTTTGGTTCCAACGTCGTTTCGATGGTAGGAATATAGGCCTTTGGACGCCCATCGATAAGGCACAAGGTCTCAGGTCGCCCATGCGCTCAAAGCATGGGTCGCTTCAGAGATAGGCTAGAGGCTATGAAGGCGCTGCTGAACCGGTCGCTGATGGGTCACCGGAATTGATCTGGCTGATCCTCAACGGAAGGGTATCTGATCAGAAGGGAAGCGAAAGCAAATCTGTGCATATTTCCATCGCATCGCCAAGCCTACCAGCTTTTGACAAACGCAAGGAATGCAAACGCTCGAATGGGAAACGAACCATCGACCTTCAGCCTGGTCGAGACCATGAGCGGTGGGAGTCGTCATGTCCTGTTTTGTCACCATGTCGCAGAAAGGCGGAATAAACACGCTGTTCGCTGAGATCACCGAGCTGACACCACTCTGCCGGCTTCGCGACTGTACCCAAGCACATGAACCGGGATGCGCCGTACAGGCCGCAGCCGCGATTAGCACCCTATCCAGATCGCCTCGAACGTTGGCGCGCCTGCATGCTGAAAACCGTGACCGAACACCCTGAGCGGGCCACGAGAGAACAAGCTCGTGAGAAAGAAGAAATACTGACGGTTCGACTGCAGCGCGAGGCTTTCGCCTAGGAATCACGCTACTGATCCTCGACAGATACAATCCAAAGCCTGAGGACGGAAGTCACCGGGAACTGTAACGTCAGTCAGACCGGAGTTGCGCGCACTTTGTGTATGAATGATAAAACGGGGCGTTTTCCCTGCCTGGCACTCTCCCCGCCGGGATCTGCGAACGCCACGGCAGCCTCGAGCGCCGGCGCCCGAGAACCCTCAACAGTTCAGAGCTTCTCTGTGACAGTCGCAAGTGATGCCGCTTCACGCTCAAGCGAAAGACGAGCTCGCGGCCATGCGCCCTCATCTGCGCCGAGCGCGGTCTGAAGCCAAGCAAGCGTAAGACGCCTTGTCGCTTCCAGCACGTCCGGTGCTTCAGTCTCCGTTTCCTTTGCGTCCAGGGCGGCGATCCCGCCAAGGCCGTGCCCGACGCCGCGCATCATCAATAACGTTTCTGCGCCCGGCGCATCTTGGAAAGCATCTCCATGCCACTCAGGGCCGCGAGTTGTAAAATGCGGGTTGTCCATATCACCGCAAACGACCAGGCTGCGTGTCGTCAGGGTCGAGAAATCGACATCGAAGAACGGAAACCGCGCAGCACTCTCGGACGTCATATCCTTGCCGCCGCGTCCCGGCGTTGTCAGTAGAACGCCTGCCGAGATACGAGGGTCAGAGAGATCCTCGCCGTCCAGCTGCGCGCCGAGCAGCAGCCCGACCGTGTGGCCGCCGAAGGAATGCCCGGCCGCGCCGATGCGTGCATGATCCATCCGGCCGGCGACGGCCGGAGCCTGCCGCTCGATCTCGGCCAAGTGGTCCAGGATCGCCTTCATCTCCTCGACACGCTCGCGCCAGAAGAACGGCGCGCCGGTTACATCCGACGGTAGGCCACCAACCCGCGAACTCGCGTGCGTCGGCTGGATCACAACGCCCCCCCTTTCCGCCCAGAACTGTGCGAGAGGACGCGTAACCGTCTTTTGAGGGGATATAGTTGGATGGACCAAACCCATGTGACAGCAGCAGGATGGGCAGCTCAGTGCCGATTGCCGGCGCAGTCAAACGCAGTTCCAGTGGCTGACGGCCTGGCATCGGAAGACGGATCGGCGTGTAGGCCACAGTGAGAGCGGCTTCTGGCGTCGGAATATACTTTGCGAGATTGATGAGATTGTTCATGGCCAGGACCTTCATGTGTGGTTTCAGGTGACAGCTTCTCAGGTCAGCGAATAGCCGGCCGCGCGGAACGAGGTGTCCGCGTCGGCTCCGGCGGGGATCTTCATCGGCGCCTCAATCTCTGTCACAGACCGCCAGACAGCCTCCGCGACTTCATCCGCCGTCGTAACTTCAGTGCTGGAACGCAACTTCGTCAGGTAGTCGCGGACGAAGACTTCGTACGGCTCTGGAATTTCCATCCCCATGCGCGAGACAGCATTCTTGCCGAACCCAGTCGTAGGCGCCGAGCCAGGCAAAACAAGTCTAGCGCGGATGCCGAAAAGAGCCGCCTCAAGAGCAAGGCTCTCCGTGAAGGCATTGAGCGCCGCCTTGCTGGCGCTGTAAACCGAGAGCGCGGGCAGCGGTCGCAGCGTGACGGTGGAGCTGACGTTGACGATGACGCCTGAGCGATGGCCCCGCATCTGCGGAAGCACGGCCTTGGTTATCGCCATCGCACCGAAGACGTTTGTCTCGAACAGTTCGCGGATCTTCGGCATCTCCGTTCCTTCGAGCACATTGAGCATGCCGACGCCGGCATTGTTGACCAGAGCGTCGATCGTGCCGGCGGCTTCGACCGCCACTGCGATGCTGTCTGCGCTGGTGACGTCCAACGCCAGGATTTCGAGCCGGTCGTTTGACGGGAGAAGATCGTGGCGCGGCGTGCGCATGGTCGCGACGACGTCCCAACCTGCATTCACGAATTTCTGCGCCATGGCGAGGCCGAAGCCGGACGAGCAACCGGTAATGAGGATCTTTGGCATGTTCTGTCTCCTGACGTTTTAACTCGCCTGAAGATGGACCTACCGTCTTGGACTTGCTATGTGCGTATGTCCGAGAGTATTTAGCAAAAGTCCGAAGTCATGGCCGATCCTGTCGCTGAGGTTGTTTCATTGCTCAGACCAAGCCCGTCGATCTCAAAGCTGGTCACGGGTGGTGGTCAGTGGCTGGTTGAGCGGACTGAGCTTGGAAGCCCTTTCTATTGCGCCGTGGTTGAAGGCCGTTGCCTGATGACGATTGCCGGTCGTGAGCCGATGGCGCTGACTGCGGGCGACTTCGTCCTGGTCCCGAAGATCTTTTCGTTCACGATGAGCAGCATGGAGCCGCCGCCAAGAGGTGCGTTTGCCCAACGTTTGGAGACCAGCCCCGGTGTCTTCCGTCTGGGCGACCCGGAAGCGCCGGCAGAGATCAAAGCACTGGTCGGGCATTGCGGGTTCGGCTCAGATGACAAGGCTCTGCTTGTTTCGCTGCTGCCGGAAGTCATCCATGTTCACGGTGAAGAGCGACTGATGGCTCTGGTCCGCATGATCAATGACGAGACGAGGGCTGACCGCGCAGCGCGTGAGATGGTTCTCCACCGGTTGCTCGAGGTGTTGTTCATTGATGCACTGCGATCGGCAGCAACTGCCAAGATGCCGCCGGGTCTGCTGCGTGGCATGGCCGATCCACTGCTGGCACCGACCTTGCGCCGGATCCACGCAGATCCGGGTCGCAGCATGACGGTGGAAACGCTTGCTCGCGAAGCCGCCATGTCTCGTTCGACCTTCTTCGATCGTTTCCGCAAGGAAGTTGGTGTCGCGCCGATGGAGTACGCGACGGGATGGCGCATGGCGCTGGCGAAAGAGTTAATCCTCGAAGAGGTCGCCATGGCGGACATTGCCGAACGCGTCGGTTATGGATCGACAAGCGCTTTTAGCGTTGCCTTCAATCGGCATGTGGGAATGCCGCCCGGTGCCTTTTCGCGGGCAATGGCTGCGGCATGAGGGAACACGGTTGAACGTCTCGAGTATGGATCTTGAAGCTTAGGCGGCTCAGCTGCCGATATACGCAGCAAGTTCCTCAGGCGTACCCTTGGGAAAAGCCTCACTCAGGAAATGGAGGAAGGCAGAAACCCGCGCGCTCAAAAGGCGCCGCGACGGATAAAGCGCCCACAGCGCGATCTCGGAACCCTCGATGTCGCCCCAGCGCTGCAATGTCCCATCAGCGAGATCCTGGCTCACCAGCGAGATCGGCAGGCGTGCGGCCCCGACGCCTGCCCTCACCGCGTCCCGAACCATGATGAGGGACGACAGGACGAGGACCGGATCGATCCTAATCTTAATGGGCCCCTCGGTGGTCATGACATTCCAGATCTCAGAGCCTGCCCCTCCCCGGACGACGCCCGCAACTGACTGACCGCCAGTGGGGCGGGCGAGATCGGGACGTGCCACGACAACCAGACGGTCATGCAGGAAGGCCCGGCCGACGAGGCTTTCGTCCGGAGCCGGGTTGACGCGGATCACAAGGTCATACCCCTCCTCGATCATATCGACGGCTCGATCTTCCGTCGTGATTTCAAGTCTGACATCCGGGTATTTCAGCGCAAAACCTGCTGCGATCTTGCCCATGGCTGTCTGCGACAGCAGGAGTGGCGCGCTGATCCTCAATCGGCCGCGTGGCTTTTCGGCACCGGATGCGATCGCTGCCGCAGTCTCGTCCAGTTCGATTAGCAAGACGGCTGTTCGCTCGTAGAGCGCACGCCCTTCTTCCGTGAGCTTGAGGTTGCGAGCGCCGCGTTCGAAGAGCCGAAGCTGGAGCGCCGCCTCCAATTCCGTGACGCGCCGCGACAGTGTTGCTTTCGGCCGTCCGGTGGCGCGGGCCGCTTTGCCAAAGCCGCCATGTCGCGCAACAAGGTTGAAATCGGCAAGAGCAAGCAGGTCCATAGTGTTCCACCGGTGAGACGACGCGTCTATATTATGCGTCTATCGGGTCATGAGTGAACCATCCATATTCGTGGTGTCAAGCAAACAAACCCGGAGATACTCCCATGACCATTCTCATTACCGGCGCCACAGGCAATATTGGCTCGCAAGTCATCCAGCACCTCGTCAACCACGGCGCAGACGTACGTGCCCTCGTTCGCGACCCCTCCAAAGCAAACTTTCCGGCAGGCGTTGCAGTTGCGAAGGGCGACTTTCTCGATATCGACTCCATGCGCGCTGCCTTTGATGGCGTCTCCACGCTCTTCCTGCTGAACGCCGTCGTACCGGACGAATTCACCCAGGCTCTGATCGCACTCAATGTGGCACGGTCGGCTGGCATCGACCGGATTGTCTACCTGTCGGTGATCCACGCCGACGTCTACGTGAATGTACCGCATTTCGCCGGCAAGTTCGCCGTGGAGCGGATGATCGAGCAGATGGGCATGGCCGCCACAATCCTGCGCCCCGCTTACTTCATCCAGAATGACATGACGATAAAGGATGTCGTCGCCGGCCATGGCGTTTATCCGATGCCGGTCGGTGACAAGGGCCTCGCAATGATTGATGTGCGTGATATCGCAGAGATCGCGGCCCTGGAACTGACGCGTCGTGAGCAGGCTGCACAGCCGCTTCCACTCACTCGCATCAATCTGGTCGGTCCCGAAACACTGGCCGGAACGGATATCGCGGCCATTTGGTCGGACGTCCTCGGACGCCCAATCAACTATGGTGGTGGCGATACAGCTGCCTTTGAGCAGAACCTCAAGCAGTTCATGCCCGCCTGGATGGCCTACGACATGCGCATGATGGGCGAACGGTTCCTGACCGATGGCATGCTGCCGGAAGGCGGCGATGTCGAGCGCCTGACGACGTTGCTTGGCCGTCCGCTTCGCTCCTATCGCGCCTTCGCTTCGGAAGCTGCGGCCTCTGCCTGAAGCAGGCTGCCCCACATCTCAAAACAAGGACTATCGTCATGATCTATTCGACCGCGACCGTTGCCGTAAATCCCGAAGGCGAAATCAAACTCACGAGGGAACAGGTCTGGAAGGGCCTGGAATTGAAGGCACGCGATGCGCGCCTGTTTCTGCCGCCGGGCCTCTGCACCCGCTGCGATGTCGTAGAGGAAAGCACGACCCATTTCGTCCGCGAAGCCACGATCGCCGGCTCCGCCATCAGGGAGATCATCACTCTGGAGCCTCAGAGTAAGGTGACGTTCTTTCAGGCAACCGGCCCTCGCGAAGGCGCCATCGTCAACGAAGTGTTCGAGGATGGAGCCGGCGCGCTTCAACTTCGCTTTTGCTGCTACCTTGGCCTTCGAGGCAAACAGCCGAATGGACCCGAAGAGCAGGCCGAGCAAGCGCAGTTCGACAGCGACAAAGGCTACAAGGCGGCTTTGCTTTCGACGCTGAAGCGGACACGTGAACTGCTCGCCAATAACCGGCTCTGATAACTGCAATCGAAACCAAAAATGGGGCAGCCTTCGCGGAGGCGCCCGCCTTTTAAAGGATTGAGATCATGCATTCCCTCGCCCCTGAAACGCAAAACACCGCTGCGCCGAAGATCCTCATCCTCGGCGCAACCGGTCCGACCGGCCGCCACATCGTCACCCAAGCACATGAACGCGGTTATGATGTCACCACGCTGGTGCGCTCGCCAGAAAAGGAAGCCCACCTGCGAGGCGTGAAGTTTGTCGTCGGTGATGCTCGCGATGAAGCCACACTGCGGCAGGCGCTCAACGGCCGCGATGCCGTCATCAGCGCGCTCGGCACGCCGGCTAGCCCCTTCAAGGAAGTCACCTTCCTATCAACCGCCACACGGGCATTGATCACTGCCATGAAGGCCGAGCAGGTGCCTCGCCTTATCGCGATCACCGGGATCGGCGCTGGCGACAGTGCCGGGCACGGCGGCTTCCTGTTCGACAAGCTGATCTTCCCTGCGCTTTTACGGAAGGTTTACGCCGACAAGAACCGGCAAGAGACAGTCATCAGAGACAGCGGTCTTGACTGGACCATCGTCCGCCCGTCCATTCTCAACAACAAGCAGGCGCGTGGCACGATCCACACATTCACCGATCTAAGCAAATTCCATGGCGGCGGCATTGCAAGACAAGACGTGGCGAGGTTTGTCGTCGATCAGATCGCCACCGACGTGTGGATGCATAAGTCGCCCCTCATTACATGGTGAGCACTAACCAGATCCTCCGGCCAGCCAGATCGGCTCGATACCTGTCCCATGACAGTTGCCTCCGATCGATAAGACCTGCCCCGGGGGCACGGTCGTATCAGATGGTCAGCTCGACAATAGGATCGTGGATTTGGCCAAGCCAGTTCCCCAAGAGCGCCGGATCGCCTTGGACCTTCATACCACCCGATTGCAAGGCTGATTTTACCGCGGCCTTGTATTCAGGATCCGTGGTTTTCAGGAGATTGAGTTTCCGTGCGACGGAAGACGTTATCTCGATCGTAATATCCCCGCGCTCGTTGCGGCCGACGCCATATCGGAAAGTCGGGATGCCGTTGGTGATATCGAAACGAATTCCTTGAATGGACCCATCTGCAAGGACGACGCCGTCCGTATAGCGCTCGACAAAAGACACGGTCAGAGCCGGCGACAGGCCGAAGCCCCTCGCCGCATCACACATCATTGATCCGACCATGGCAAACCATTCACCGGTTCCTTGCGTCAGTCTGCGGTCCATCTTCATCAAGCCTTCTCGTTAAGGGATGGCACTGACCACAATGCAGTCAGTGGCCGCCTCATTTATCGAACGGTCAGGACAATTTTGCCCTGGATATGACCCCGCTCAGCACGGGCGTGAGCAACGGATGCCTGTTCCAGCAGATAGGTGCTATCGATGACGACCTTGATCGTGCCGTCGCTCAGCAGCGGGGCGATTTCCTCCAGCTGCGTACCGCTGGATCTGACTTGCGTGGTTGATACGGTGACGCCCCGTTCCCTCGCCTCGTCTGGACCTTCGAAACCGAGAGAGAAAATCGGAAACAGTGTTCCGCCCCGCTTCAGGGTGCGCAGGAAGCGCCCAGATTTCGGACCGCCCACGCCGTCGACAACGAGATCGACATCGCGGACGACATCCTCCGGCGCCTGCCTGGTGTAGTCGATGAACTCATCAGCGCCGAGATCACGCAGCAGGGCTTCGTTTTTTCCCGATGCAACGGCGATGACATGGGCCCCCTTCCACTTCGCAATTTGTAATGCCAAGTGACCGACGCCGCCGGCCGCCCCATTGACCAGCACCGTTTTCCCTTCCAGCGGAACCGGTTTGTGCCTGTGAGGCTGAAGCGGGTTCGGTTCGTCATGTCCGACATCGATCAGGAACTGCCAGGCCGTCAGCAGAGACATCGGCGCGGCGGCCGACCGAACGTGGTCGATGCCTTTCGGTTTGTAGGCAAGCTCGGAGGGCGAGACGGCCACATATTCCGCGTATCCCCGGCTTCCTCCGGCAAGGCCGCTCGGGAAGCGAACCATCGAATAGACTTCGTCGCCGACAGAAAAACCGGATACGTCATCGCCGACAGCTTCGACAACACCCGATATATCGGTGCCGGCTATGGCGGGAAATTTCACCTTAGGCCGCCATTCCGGCGTCAGCGCCTTGAAGCCCTCGCGCAGATACCAGTCCGGCGGGTTGAGGCCAACAGCATGCACACGAACCAGGACGTCCTTTTCCGTGATCTGCGGCTTCGGCGCATCCTCGTACTGGAGAACATCCGGTCCGCCGAAGCGATGAAATTGCACTGCCTTCATCAAGTTTGTCACCTCAAGCCTCCATGGCGTTTCGTATTGCCACAAGGTAATCGTCTTGCGCTCTATTGATAATCCGCCCGTAAATCGCTTCTATCATTCCATGAAGGAACAAATCGCACTGGAACGTCTCACCGGTCTCATCGCTTTTGCGCGGGCAGGCTCTCTAGGGAGCTTCACAGCGGCTGCCCGCGCGCTGGCCATCTCCCCTTCCGCCGTCAGCAAAAGCATCCAACGCCTTGAGCAACGACTTGGGATTCCACTTTTCACGCGCACAACGCGCTCTTTGGTGCTGACCACCGAGGGTAGGGAGTTACACGAACGCGCGCTCAAATTGCTCCAGGATGCCGAAGCGATTGAACAGACAGCCATAGCCGCACGATCCGAACCCGCGGGGACCTTGCGAGTGGCAGCCTCCCTCCCCGTCGGGATCCACGCCATTTCCGCTGCACTACCGGACTTCCGGCGGCGACATCCCAACGTGTCGATCGATCTGCGACTGAGCGACCAGGTCGTGGATCTCGTTGAAGAAGGGATCGATATCGCAATCCGAATAGGGGAGCTTCCGGATTCAAGCCTTTTGTCAAAGCGGATGTCCGCGCTTCGTCTCTGTGCCTGCGCATCGCCGGCCTATATCGAAGCACGTGGCACGCCTGCCCATCCCCACGAATTAGGCAGCCACGACACCGTCAACCTGAGGTACCAGAACAGCGGCCAGCTGTTTCGATGGCCTTTCCACATAGGTGGGAAGACGATCGAGATCCTGCCGTCGGCTCAGATCGTCGTTGATGCGAGCGATGCTGTTATCGCCACAGTGGCAGCGGGGGGAGGAATTGGAATGGCCGCGACATTCATGACAGCTCCCTATGTTGCAAGAGGCGAACTCGTTCCCGTGCTTGCAGACTACGCTGTTGATCGACACAACATCACCGCCCTGTGGCCGGAAAGTCGGCGCACCAATCCGGCGGTTCGCGCGTTCATCGACCACCTTCAGGCGACGTTCCTCAAGTAGGCGTCAGGCTATGCGCAACGAGGCAAGCGCCCGGTTTCCGTTATTCTGGACAAGAGGCCTGAGGGACTTCCGCTGATCCGACCCCACAAAATATCAGCAATCACGGCCCAAAAGATCAGTACTCTTTGCAGTTGAATGATACGAACCGCCGACCCGTTATTACTTCATCAGCGCAATCGATTTGCAATCGCTCCATAGCCCGCCGGTGGTGACTAGACCCGCTCATTTGCCCAGCCTCGCAGCCGCAACAGCGTGTGGCATCAGGAACGTGGCAATCTTCGCGATGACGTCCGTCAGATTGCCGGGTTCGTGTGCAACGCTTTCAATGAATGCGTGCCATTGCCGTTGCTTTTCCTCGTCCTTGGCAAAGGCATCGGTTAGGGCGTCTGGTACTCAGTGGGGATCGGAGTTTCGCGCCGCTCGAAAGTCGCCGTGATTGCACGCGCCAACCTGTCATCATTGAAATCGAATGACCTGCTGAGAATCCAGATATCGTAAAAGTCCTTCATCCGGCTGTTTGCACGCCCCAGCATGACCATCGCCTGGAACTTCTCGGCAATGACCCTCTCGCGCGCATAGGCTCGGAGCCGGTGCATCGGAAAACCGAGCATAGAGGGATAATCTAGCACTTCCGCCCCAGGCTCGAGCGCATCGCCAAACCCGATGTCGATCGTCAGGGTGATCCGGGCGCCGCTGATCGAGGCGACCACCCGCAGCCTGAGCCCACCATATTCCAGTCCTTCGCGAATGCGATCCACGCGTAAAGTTTCTGCGTCGAACGTGACGCCATCATCAGCCTGTTGCGCCAGAATCTCCTGAAAGGTCTTCAGCATCGGCTCGGGCTCGGGACTGCCAAAGCCCAAAAGGTCGAGATCACGCGTGCCGCGGTGCGGATCGTCAAACCAACTCATCATGAGCATCGCACCCTTCAGCACAAAACGGCCTGCATGGGGTGACCGGCTGAGCCGGAATAATAACCGCTCTAGCGCAAAACGCGTCAGAACCAAATCGAAGCTTTGTCCGCTTGCCTTGGCGAGTTGCAACAGGCGGGCGCGCACCGAGGCGCCAAGATTTCTTATTTCTTTAGCCATTGGCGGTTAGTGCCTCGAGATACGGCCGGATCACCGTGCCAACACCACCGCGCTCGGCCTGATCAGCGATTTCACCAGGAGTAGCTCTTCGTTGCCGCAGCGTCTCCTGCAGCCCCTCAATCGCCACGGATAGGCCGATCTTGTTGCGATAGCGAAAGCAATCGGCAATCGTCTTGGCGATTCCAAAAATCTTCACCGGAACGCCTTCGACGAGATGGGTTTCGACGCCATCGTGGAGCAGACTGTCTGTGAAGCGGACGATGCGCATAGCAGGGCCGTTCGGTTGTGGAGCCCAGTCGTTGCGGCCTATGGCAAGCCACACGTGTCTCGGCAGTTGGTCGGTGAGGCCGTGGAACGCGAGAGCTGAAACAAGGCAGACAACGGCTTTCGGAACGCGTTTGGCAGTCTCTGCCAGACTGTGGTTGGCATCGAGTTCCGCATCGGGGAGTTGATAAAGACCGCGGGCAAGCCGCACGACCTCGCCATCCCGTTCCATCCGGCTGATGGTGGCCGCCGTCACGCCTGCATTCCGCAGTTCCGCCAGACGTGCTATCCCGCATGAAGCGAGCACAGTTCGGGCGATTTGGCGTTGGGTGACGGAAGCCGACATTGATACAAACACTCGGATGATACAATCTATTATCAGAGGATTTGTATCACACCCTTTAGCCTTGAGAAAAGCGTCAACAAACCGTTTTAAACCATCGATCCACGGTATTCCCACTTTGTCAAAGCTGATTAGAGATGCGGCGCCGCTGGCCAGTTAGAAATGCGGCCTTCGCGGGCAATCGCATACCGCTTCCTGAAACCTGCATCAAGGTTCGATTGGGCGTGCGGTCGATACGAGCAGAACCGGATATCCACTGATGCCTTCGAAACCGATCTGGCCGACTTCGACACCATTGCCGTCCGAAGTCACGGCCACCATCGAGGCAAGCCGGCTCTCGATGAAATAGACATGCTCAATGGGTTTGCCGACTTCAACCAGCGAGCGGCGCGCCGGGAGGTCTGCAGGCGTCAGATACGGCGCGATATCATCGAACGCCTCCGAGGACGCCTTCGAAGCAGTCTGTTTCTGGTGCTTTCTCGCGAGATTTTTGCCACAGCGTCGCCTCCGTTCTCGCCCCTATGCCGGCCTTTTGACGATAGAGGTCCTGGAAATCCTCGAAACCGACTCGCGCTGGAGATCGTTTCAGGCGCGCTCTTTCGTTGTTTGCGCAATCCCGCTTCGGTTTATGGTGACGGGCGTCTTCTACGGAACCTTGGGTCTGCTGAGAGAGGAGATCACGTGCGGGCGCCTGTTTCCCTTGAATTTGCGCGCGGCCTCAGTTCCGGCACCGAGGCGCAGATCCGATTCCGGCCGTTGGATTTAGCCCCATAGAGCGCCTTGTCAGCATTCGAATAGAGGACATCGAATGAAGTGTCGGTCTCCATCCGCAGTGCGACGCCGATCGAGACGGTAATCCGAAATGGGCCAGCCGTTGATAGAACTGGCCGCTGTTCGATTGCATGCCTGATCCGTTCGCACACATCAAACACCGCCTCAGGCTTCGCGCCTGAAAACAGGATCATGAACTCCTCGCCGCCGACTCGCGCAAAGGTGATTTCGCAGGATGTGACGAGCGCGATGATCTCCTGGACGGATTGTGTCAGCGCTCTCAGGGCCGCATCGCCGGCAGAGTGCCCGCGGGTGTCGTTCACACGCTTGAAGTGATCGGCGTCAAGAATGGCGACAGCGGCTTGGCCATCAACGGCCTTCCCTTCGCGAAACATCGCATGGCCGATGTTGAAGGCATGGCGGCGGTTGAATGCGCCCGTCAGCTCGTCGGTGACCGCCAGGAGGTGCAGTCTGTCCTGAATGGCCTTCAGATCGGTTATGTCCTGGAGAAGAAGCTGAACGACTGGATTTCCCTCCCAGGGCAAGGCTCCGGCAATCAATTTGATCGTGCGTACCTGACCGGTGGCTGTTCTGACCTCCGCTTCTGTCGGCTCGACACTGATGCGGCCGTGAAAAGCCTCCTCCATCTGTTTGGTGGCTTCTTCAGCATGTGTGGACAGGAAGTCCAGGAAGTGTTTGCCCACGACTTCATTTTGAGGGACTTGGAGGAGGCGCGCGGCCTCTTGATTCCCAAAAATAATTCCCTGTCTGGTATGAATGAGAAGCCCCATCGGCATGAGATCGAGCATCATGCCCATTCTCTCCTGCGTGTCGACAAGCGTCTGCTTTGTAAGCGCGGCTGCCTCGAGTGCTTCGTGATCTTCATCCAGGAACATAGCTGGTCCTTTCGCGGTTGAAACGCGCTGTTCTTCAAAACTCGCCAGGAAGACCAATATCCGACGAGATCGTGAAAACATGGCTAACCGAACTGGTCACATTTAGGTCCTGCTCGGCTTATCGGACGCTCCTGTGGGCGAACGCTCGTGCTAGATCGGCTTGCATGAGAATCCCGATCGAAATGAACTGGACTGCATAAATCAGAAGGTTGCGGCAGGTGACCAGATCGAGACGCATGAAGGGCGGCTCCTGCAACATGCTATGTTTTGCAAACAGCACGCCCTCGCGCACCTCCTTGCGAACACGAAAGTGGGTTCCCTCATCAATGAAGGCGCCAATCTGACACGTCTACCTCGATCGCTGGTGGTAGGGCCCTTTCTCGGGCTGTTGCCAGCGCCCCCTCAGGTCAGTGGCAACAAATGCGTGCAGTACGTCCTGCGGGACCTCTCGCGAGGCTCGCCGCTTCAGAGCAAATCCCGTGTCTCGTCAAGTCTCGGCGGCCGTAGATTCCGCGGCATTCCATTTGGAAATCATCCGAATGGAGTGATCCGGCCTCCCGAAGTGGTATCCCTGCCCCGTCTCGCATCCTAGGCGGTTCAGCGCTTCCGCCTCTAGCTCATTTTCGACGCCTTCGCCGACGACCTTCAGGTTCAAGCCGTGGGCAAGGGAAATAATAGCCCGCACGATCTCCAATATAGTCGGATTCCCAATCATCCGTCTGACGAAAGACTGGTCAATCTTTAGCTTGTCCAGGGGAAGATCGGCGAGATAGGCCATCGTGGAGTAGCCGGTGCCGAAATCGTCCAAGGCAATGCCGACTCCTTTGCCGCGAAGCGCACCCATCTTTGCAATTGAAGGCCCACCTCGGTTGAGAAACGCCGTTTCCGTCAGTTCGAGGCAGAGGCGGCGCGGTAGAAGCCCGCTGGACAACAATGCCTCCTCTACGTCAGTCTCCACGTCGGACTGCTCGAACTGAAGGGCCGAGACGTTGACTGCGACGCCAAGTTCATCGGGCCAGGCGGCTGCCTCGGTGCAGGCCTCGAACAATGTCCAACGGCCGATATCGCAAATCAAGCCGGCGGATTCGGCGATCGGGATGAACTCGGCAGGCGATATCAGACCGAACTCGGGGTGGTTCCATCGGATCAATGCTTCCGCACCGACCAGGCGCCCGGTCGTAAAGTCGATCTGCGGCTGGAACAGCAGGAAGAACTGCCTATTTCGGAGAGCATCGCGCAGATCGCGTTCCAGCCGGCGTGACCGCGCCTGGCGAGTGGCGGTAGAAGGATCGAAAGACGACCATCGCAGGCCTTTCGCAGCCTTTGCGGCATCCAGCGCGGATTCAGCAGCGTTCAGCAGGTCGCCGGGGGCGGTATCGTCCGAGTGAGCTATTCCGAGGTGAACTGAGATCGGCACGGCCGCACCGCTAACAAGCACCGGCTCCTCGAACAAAGCCAAAAGATCATCGGCAAAATCGTCACTGGAGCGGGCATCCGCCGCGATGCCAAAATAGTCGCGGTCCAGTCTTGCCAGCAAATCATCGGGGAATGCATTGCCGAGCCTCGCCGCCACGGCTTTCAGGAGCTCGTCGCCGACGTCGCGCCCAAGTGTGGCGCAAAGCGAGGAGAACCGTTCGATATCCAGCACCGCGACGAAAGCCTGACCCTGAAAAGTTGCCAGCCGGGATGCGAATTCCCGACGGTTGAGCAGTCCGGTCAACTCGTCCAGCTCGGACAGTCTCTTCAGCCGCTCTTCATAGTCATATCGTGCGGTGATGTCTCGTATGATGAGGCAACCGGCAAATTGCGACCGCGCCGTGGCCGGATGCGCATCCGGCTGTTCAATTGGCGAAATTGTGACGGACGCCTCGTAACGGGCGGCCTGCAAACCCCTATTGCCGGCGAAGTCGACAAGGGCCGTTTGTACCTTGCCCGGCTCGGTTTCGTACTCTGAAACCAGCCTCCGGACTATGTCGATGATGGCGGCGTCCGTGCTGACGAGAAGCGAAGCGCCGATCTCGGCCCGCAATACCGCCTTTGCGGACTCGCTTGCCTCGACGATCCTCAGATCGCTATCGAATGCAACGACACCGTCCGAACTGTCGGCGATTATCCTTCTCATCAGCCGTCGGGTGTTTCGAGCCTCGGTATTGGCGACAGCGACAAGCATTCGCCCGAGGTCGACGCGCTCGTTCAGGGCGAGCATCCACGCAAGAAGCAGCGTCAACCACGGCACCGCCGTTCCGACAAGGATCCCGTACCGCCGCTGCAGCAGGAATGCGCCGATCTCGCCGACGGCAACGATGCTCAGTGCGGCCACCACCATTGTGACAAGGCTGATTGAACGGCTGCGGATCACACCGACGATCAGCAAGGCTGCAAACAAGAGTTCCAGCGGAACCTCATCGACCATCCTGAGGAAACGGTTCTGGAGCAGCGTCTCCGACGCGAGCACGTGAATGAGCGGGCCGGCGATTGCGCCGTAGACGGGAACGGCGAAAATGTCTTTCAGCTCTGTTGCCGATGCTCCCACCACGACAGAGCGGTCTCTGATTGCCTCGGCCGGCAAGGTCCCGTTCAACACGTCCGACAAAGAGAATGTCGGAACGGTGTCGGGTCTAATCGAGTAGTCGATCGGCAGAGACCCAGAACTGCCGTCGATCCTGCCAAGGGCTGCTGCGGCGGATTGGGTGGGGTTCCCATCGAGCTGGCTTCCCAGATCGAAACGGCGGACGATTCCGTCTGCATCCATCGCGACATTAGCGAACACAGGCCAGGCGTTCTGAAGGAACCGCGGGATCGGTCTTGTCACCGCGGTCTCGGACGATGACGCCATCTCCTGCTGCCGGAAAATCGGCAGAAGAACCCCTCCTCCGGATTTAGCGAGCGCCGCCGCCAGAATTTCATCCTCCTCAGTGCTTGAGAGGGCACTGAAATCGACGTCGAGGAAGACGTCCTTGACGCCCGAGGCTACCAGCTTATCGAGCAGCGTCGCGTAGATGCGCCGCGGCCAGGGCCATGTCCCGACGGCATCGAGGGAGTGCTTGTCGATTGCAACGAAGACGATGTTGCCGGTGGCGCTGCGAGGCGCCCATTCGAAGCGCTTGGCGAAAAGACTGTTGTTGATCCCCTGCACGAGACCGACGCTGGATCCGGCCACGGGTAGCGCCAGCATGACAGCGATCAGCATAAGCCGAACCGTGATCGTGCTGATGCCGTTGGAGAGATAATCCCCAGCCAGCTTGGCCGTATCTCTCACTTGTCCTTGCCTTCGCCGTGTCCGCCGCCGTTACCGTTATCGCCCTTGCCGCTGTTACCATTGCCGTTGTCGCCATTCCCGCCGTTGCCGGAATTGCGGTTGCCATTCCCACTGTTACCGCTGTCACCGGAATGACCGTTGCCATTGCCGCCGTTTCCTCCGGAATTGCCCTTGCCGCCGCTGTTGCCGTTTCCGCTCCCGTTGCCACCGGAATTGGCATTGCCACTGCCTCCGCTATTGCCATTTCCGCTGTTGCCGTTGCGGCTGGAATTGCCGCTGCCTTTGCCGTTGCTGTTATCATCGCCGCTCACCTTGTCACCGGTCGTCTTGCTCGGTGCTGAAGAACTGCTCTTGGCCTCGGAGGTAGCGCCGACGAGTTTCGTGGCGCCGACGGCCGGAATCTGGGCGACCGATGGCGCAACCGAGGTGATCTCGGGCTTAGATAGCTGCCCCACCACCGTCATGCCAGCCTTCTTGTCGACAGTCGCGCTCTGACCCGGCGCCACATTCGACCGCTGGCCGCTGGCAAAGGAGGTGACCTGAACGAGGCCGCGGTCCACGGTGACGGACGCTTTCATCCTACCGACCGTCACATGAAAGACCGTTCCCTTTACAACAGCCGCAAGGTAGGGCGTCTGTACGGTCGTATGCGGCTGGCTCCGCTTTTCGATTTCAAGGTCAAGCGAACCGACCTGCTGGAAGATCTGCGTCTTCATCGCAGCCGATTCATTGGTGGTGATGGCGGCAAGAGTGTTTGGCTGGAAGGTGATGCTCTCCACACCCCTTGCAAGCTGAACTCGCCCACGTGGGCCTGTCGAGACCCATGCCCGGTTGGGCACCACTTCGCCAGCGCGCAGGTCCTGCCAGTTCGTCCTGTCGACGGTATACTTCACTTGATCCGTCGCCTTGACGACCTGCCAATCGTCCGCAGCAGCAACGAGGGCTGTCGGCAGCAAAATCATCGCTGCGATTAAAATTCTAAAAAGTGGCGACATGAATGCTATCCCCCGACCTTCGACGAGTGAAGCATGTTCCAATTAAGAATGATTATAGAACGGGATGGTGATTGTAGAAATCAGGTGACTGATGCGCGGATGCTCGGGCTACAGCGGATCTTGCCGTGGCCGGCAACATGGCCATATAAGGCGCGATGATGTCTGATTCAAAGATTTTCGTTGGCCTGAGACCAACGCGAAACAAGCCGGCCGAACATCGGGACACAAACGGCCCGAGGTGCCAATGGGATGGATGCGACAAACAAGGCGTCCATCGCGCCCC
>Ga0123341_1000009_pt1 | contig 122597 bp, 130 predicted proteins | sample Turbeapinknodule_FD_89959 | JGI IMG/M metagenome (GOLD analysis project Ga0123341, IMG submission 89959) | Root nodule microbial communities of legume samples collected from Mexico - Turtle bean Mexico pink nodule | ecosystem: Host-associated > Plants > Roots > Nodule | place: Mexico: Nepantla...
ATTCGCCTGGCCAGGCGAATTGAGAAATACGTGCCGGCCTGGCTCGAGGATGTGATCCCATGGCAATATACCGAGCAATACCGACAATTGCAGGACGCCACCACGGTGCCGATCTGCACTGGCGAGGACATCTACCTCAAGGAAGGCTTCGAGCCTCTGCTCAACAGCGGCGGCGTCTCCGTTATCCATCCTGACCTGCTCACCAGCGGGGGCATCCTCGAGACCAAGAAGATCGGTGATATGGCGCAGGACCGGGGTGTCGCCATGGCCATCCATATGGCAGAAAGTCCGATCGCAGCCATGGCCGCGGCACATGTCGCGACCGCGACCGAAAACTTCATGGCGCTCGAATACCATTCCGCCGATGTCGACTGGTGGGACGATATCGTCACGGGCCTTCCCAAACCGCTGGTGAAAAACGGCTTCATCACGGTTCCGGATAAGCCGGGCCTCGGGATTGAAGACATTGTCGACGAGGTGATCTCGCAGCATCTGCGGCCGGGTGTCACCGGCATTTGGCAACCGACTGACCAGTGGGATGATGAATATTCCTGGGATCGCACCTGGAGCTGAGGCGAAAAGGAACGAGGATGAAGATCACTGATTTGCGCTGCGCCGTTATCGGCAAACACCCGATCGTCCGCATCGTGACAGACGAGGGCCTCTACGGTTTGGGCGAAGTCGAATTCACCAAGTCCTATCTCAAGCCCTGGGTGCTGCATTTCCGCGAGGCACTGGTCGGCGAGGACCCGACCGACGTCGAGCGAGTCATGCTGAAAATCCGCCAACGCGGCTCTTTCAAGCCCTACGGCGCGGCGGTGAGCGCTATTGAGCACGCGTTGTGGGATATTGCTGGCAAGGCCGCGGGTGTGCCCGTCTACAAACTGCTCGGCGGCAAAGTCCGGGACAAAGTCCGCGTCTACAACGGCTCGGTTCGCCAGAAACGCACTGGCGATCGGCCGGAAGATTACGCCGCCGACGTCAAATGGATGATGGAGCAACCCCAGAATTTCTTCATGGTCAAGCAAGGCATCTCGTTCCACTCCAACATGAAGGACAGCATCGAGGACTTCCATTACGGCGTGACCCAGAAGAAGGCCGGCTATCACGGCGCCATGGATCAGGGTTTGATCAGCGAGCGCGGTTTCAATCACATGCTCGACTGCGTGATTGCGATGAAGGAAGTGCTGGGCGACAAGGTCAGCCTGGCGCTCGACTGCGGCCCGGGCTGGATGCTGCCCGATGCGATTAAGTTCGCGCGCGCGGTCGAGAAGTACAATTTGATGTGGCTGGAGGACATGCTGACCGGCGACTACGTGCCTTGGGTCAATCCGCAGGCCTATCGGGAACTGACAACCTCCACCTCGACGCCAATTCACACTGGTGAGCAAATCTATCTGCGGCACAATTTCAAGGAACTGATCGAGACGCAGGCGGTCCGCGTCATCGGCCCCGATCCCGCCGATGTTGGCGGCATTGCCGAGCTAAAATGGGTCGCCGAGCACGCCTACATGCACTCGATCCTGATGGCACCGCACGGCACCGCTAACGGCCTGCTCGGCCTCGGCGCCTTGATCAATGTCTGCGCCACCTTGCCGGCAAATTACATCGCATTCGAATATCCGACCGCCTCCGACCCCTGGTGGGAGGATCTGGTAATCGGCTTGCCGCCGCAGATCGTGAAGGACAGCATGGTGGACCTGCTGGAAGCGCCGGGGCTGGGCCTCGATATCGACGCTGAGGGGGCCAGGAGATACCTCAGGGAAGAGGATGCGGGCTTTTTCGACTGAACCTCCCTCCGCCTGTCGCGGCCAGCTTGTCGGGCACCAAGCAATAGCACGAAAACAGCCGCCTGCCTCGCGGCAAGCGGCTTTGTGCTTTGTTAAGCTTATCTAAGATTACATATGGATCGGCTTGAAGAAGGTCGCAAGCGCGGCTTCCTTCACCGCTTCCGACATCGTCGGATGCGCATGGCAGGTGCGGCCGAGATCTTCCGACGACCCGCCGAACTCCATCAGCACGGTGATCTCGTGGATCATCTCGCCGGCGCCGAAGCCGACGATATGGCCGCCGAGCACGCGGTCGGTTTCCTTATCGGCAAGGATCTTGACGAAGCCGTCGGTCGCCAGCATCGCGCGGGCGCGGCCGTTTGCGGTGAACGGGAACTTGCCGACCTTGTAGGCGATACCAGCCGCCTTCAGCTCTTCCTCGGTCTTGCCGACCGAAGCGATCTCCGGCTGGGTATAGACGACACTCGGGATAACGTCGTAATTGACGTGGCCATGCTGGCCGGCGAGGATTTCAGCGAGCGCCACGCCCTCGTCTTCGGCCTTGTGCGCCAGCATCGGGCCCTTGACCACATCGCCGATCGCATAGATGCCGGCGACATTGGTCTTGAAGTGACTGTCGATCTCGACGCGGCCGCGATTGTCGAGCGCGACACCGGCCTGTTCCAGGCCGAGCCCCGCCGTATAGGGCTTGCGGCCGGTGGCGATCAGCACGACTTCGGCGTCGAGCGTCACCTTGTCGCCGCCCTTGACCGGCTCGAACGTGACCTTGGCGCCCTTTTCGCCCTTTTCGACGCCGGTGACCTTGGCGCCGAGATGGAAATCGATGCCCTGTTTGGCGAGCATGCGTTGGAACTGTTTGGAGACTTCGCCGTCCATGCCGCCGAGGATGGTGTCGAGATATTCGACGACAGTGACCTTGGCGCCGAGGCGCGACCAGACCGAGCCGAGCTCGAGGCCGATGACGCCGCCGCCGACGACGATCAGCGTTTCCGGCACTTTCTCCAGCGCGATGCCGCCGGTGGACGAGATGATGGTCTTCTCATCGATCTCGACCTGCACGCCGGGAATGCCGGCGACGTCCGAGCCGGTGGCGATGACGATGTTCTTGCCTTCGATCTCCTGCACCGTGCCGTCGTCGGCGTTGACGGCGACCTTGCCGGCCGCGACGATCTTGCCGCTGCCCTGGAAGGCATCGATCTTGTTCTTCTTGAAGAGGAAGGCGACGCCGTCGACGTTCGACTTCACCGTCGCGTCCTTGTGGGCCATCATGTTGCCGAGGTTGAGGGTCGGCGGCGCAATGTCGATGCCGAGCGCGCTCATGCCATGGCCGTCCTGATGGAACATTTCGGAGGCATGCAGCAGCGCCTTCGACGGAATGCAGCCGACATTCAGGCAGGTGCCGCCATAGGTGGCGCGCTTTTCGACAACGGCGACCTTGAGGCCGAGCTGGGCTGCTTTGACGGCGCAGACATAGCCGCCCGGGCCGGTTCCGATAATGATCACATCGTAGGACATTGCTTCTTTTCCTTTGGATTTTCAGTTAGTCGGCCGCGCGCGTGAGCACGAGGCGGAAGCCGAAGCCGACGAGCGCCGCTCCGGTAATGCGGTCGAACCATTTGCCACTGGCGATGAAGCGGTCACGGATCGCCTTGACCGTGAAGAAATAGGGGATGAAGACCGAAAAGACGGCCATCATGCCGAGGAATTCGAGAATAGACTGCATGCTGTTTTTCGCCCTGTCGCTCTAGCGGCCGCCGCTCACATTGAGGATCGCGCCGGTTACATAGGAAGCCGAAGGAGAAAGCAGATAGAGGATCGCATCCGCCACCTCCTCGGGCGAACCGGCGCGCTGCATCGGGACAGACGGCGCCATTTCGCGCGCCCGGTCCGGCAGCCCGCCCGAAGCATGGAGGTCGGTTTCGATGATGCCCGGTCTGATGGCGTTCACACGGATGCCCTCGGCAGCGACCTCGCGCGAAAGCCCCACCGTGAACGTGTCGATCGCCGCCTTCGAGGCGGCATAATCGACATACTGCGTCGCCGAACCGAGGATCGCCGCCATCGATGAGACGTTGACGATCGCGCCGCCCTGGCCACCATGGCGGCTCGACATGCGGCGTATAGCCTCTGCCGCACAGAGTATGGAGCCGGTGACATTGACGCGCAGCATCCGCTCGATCCGCTCGGCCGACATCTCGTCGACCCGCTGCGGATAGTCGACGATACCGGCATTGTTGACGAGGCCGTCAAGCCTGCCGAAATGGCGGTCGACCGCGGCAAACATCGCGGCGATATCCGCAGCCTTGCCGACATCGCCCTCGATCGCCACGGCCTCGCCGCCATCCTCGACGATCGAAGCCACGACGGCGTCCGCGGCCTTGCGGTTGGAGGCGTAATTCACCGCGACACGCCAACCCTGGCGCGCGGCGAGGCGGCAGACGGCAGCGCCGATGCCCCGGCTTCCGCCGGTCACCAGAACAACAGGGGTATCGCTCATGTCGCACACTCCTTGAAAACAAGCACGTCCCAGGGCGCCACGGAAGCCTTGCCCTCGCCCCAGGCGCTGGATTCGCGAATGGCCGGACCAAGACCGGGAAGCACGAGTTTTTCGGCCGCCGCAGCGCCTTCCGGCTGCAGATTGTCCATCTCGCCCTCGCCATCCACGCCATAGACGGCGCCCTGCCAGACCGTGCAGGCATTGAGATCGGCGCCGGTCACGTCGCCCTCGGGGCAATTGAACATCAGGATACCGATGGCGCGCACCGGATCTTCCGATGGCATGACATAGCCTTCCATCACGACGGCTGTCCTGAGCACGCTGACCTTGAACTGATTGCTGGCGGCGGCGGATGGAGAATTCAGCGGCGTAAATCGCAATTCATACGCCGCGTCGCGATCGACATAGACGGCCTGTTCCTGCTTGCAGGCGGCGCCGAAGGTGGCCACAGGAACGCTGAGGAATGCAGCGGCCGCGATTGCAGCCACGCCCTTCCGCCCCGCCGTGATCCTGATCCCCGCGCTCATTGCAGCTTCGGCTCCCTTCGCCCCTCGGCATTCTCGATCACGCTGAAATCCGTCAACAGCACCAGCGCCCGGCCGTCTTTGTCGAGCCCCCAGAAAACCGGATAAAAACCATCGCCCCAGCCGCTCCAGAACACTGCGACATTGCCCTTCTTGCCGGCAACCGGCCGGTGCAGCGCATAGGTGCCCTTGTTGGCATCGAGATCAGCGGCCAGCACGTCGTCGTAGTAATTGATATCGGCGTCAGGTTTTTGCGCCTGCACCTGCGCTTGACGCTCGTCGATCAAAGCAAGCGTCTCCGCATCCATGTAACAGCCGACGCCGGCATCGACCGGATAGCCGAAAATCTCGTCATCCTTCAGCGCCGCTGGATCCTGCCCAGGCAGGACCGCGAGTTCCCAACGATCCGGCTTACCCTCGGCAAACCGCATACTGGCGGCGGCAATGCGCCCGAAGGCCTGGTAGAGCGTCACCGGATAGTCGCCCGGCGCAACCGTTTTTGCGAGTGCTGGACGATCGGGCTGGGCGAGAGGGTCGGCCGCGACGATACGTCCCGAGGTCAGCTCGACATTGCCCATATGGATCACGTTGATCGACCGTCCGGAAAGTTCGGCGTCGCTGAGCGCCACCAGCTCGAAATTGCTGCTGATCCAGCCGGCCGCCGACGCGGAGACCGGGACATGCGCGGCGGCAGCGCAAAGAACAAGGCGCGCCGCTCGCATGATCCGGTTCCGCATCGAAACGCTCCTTAGAGATCGAGAACCAGACGCTCCGGATCTTCCAGGCTTTCCTTGACGCGCACGAGGAATGTCACCGCTTCCTTGCCATCGACGATGCGGTGATCGTAAGATAGAGCCAGATACATCATCGGACGGATGACCACCTGGCCGCCGATCGCCACCGGCCGCTCCTGGATCTTGTGCATGCCGAGAATGCCGGATTGCGGCGCGTTGAGGATTGGCGAAGACATCAGCGAACCGTAGACGCCGCCATTGGTTATGGTGAAGGTGCCGCCCTGCATGTCGGCCATGGAGAGCGAGCCGTCACGGGCTGCCTTGGCAAGACGGCCGAGTTCCTTCTCGATTTCGGCGATCGACATCTGGTCAGCATCGCGGATGACCGGAACGACGAGACCCTTGTCGGTGCCGACGGCCATGCCGACATGGCAGTAGTTCTTATAGATGACGTCAGTGCCGTCGATTTCGGCATTGACCGCCGGCAGTTCCTTCAGCGCATGCGTCACCGCCTTGGTGAAGAAGCCCATGAAGCCGAGCTTGACGCCGTGCTTCTTCTCGAAAATGTCCTTGTACTTGTTGCGCAGATCCATGACCGCCTTCATGTCCACCTCATTGTAGGTGGTCAGCATGGCGGCGGTGTTCTGTGCATCCTTGAGGCGCTTGGCGATCGTCTGGCGCAGGCGCGTCATCTTCACGCGCTCTTCGCGCGAGGCATCTTCGACCGTCGACGGGCCGCGCGCGGCGGCAGGGGCGGCGGGTGCTGCCGCCGGAGCCGAAATGCCCTTGGCGACGGCGGCAATGACATCGCCCTTCAGCACCTGGCCGCGTTTGCCGCTACCATCGATCTGATCGGCGGAAAGGTTGCTTTCGGCAAGCATCTTCGAAGCCGCCGGTGCCGGCGGCATGGTGGAGACGGAGGCGCTCGATGCTGATGCGGCAGCAGCGGCAACCGGCGCCGGCTGAGCGGGAGCAGCCGCGGCCGGCTGGGCAGGAGCGGCAGCCGGTGCAGCAGCAGCTGGTGCGGCGCTAGCCGCGGCACCTTCGGCGATCTGGCCGAGCAGCGCGCCGAGGCCGACGGTCTCGCCGGCTGCGACAACGATTTCCGAAAGCGTGCCGGAGGTGGGTGCCGGAACTTCGATGGTCACCTTGTCGGTTTCAAGCTCGAGAATCGGCTCGTCGGCCTTGATGGCGTCGCCGACCTTCTTGAACCAGGTGCCGACGGTTGCCTCGCTGACGGATTCACCGAGAGTTGGAACGCGGATTTCTGTGGCCATTGTTCAGATCCTGATTTCGTGTGTGTTCGTTTTAAGCGTTTCAGACGGCGGGCGGCCGCAAGATGATCGAGGGCATCGGCAGGATATCGAAACGGAAACCGAAACCGGAAGCAATGATCGGGTCGCCGTCGGCAAGAAGCTGTGCCGCCGCCTGATCCTCGACTTCGACGATCGCCATGCCGAAGGCGCCTTCACCCTCGAAGACGGGGCCGACGACGATCGCCGTTCCCGCAAGGGCGTGCCGATGCCAGTATTCGACATGGCGTTTCATCGCCGCCATTTCCTCCCCGGTCCCGTCATGCGGGAAAGTGGGGCGCGGCGGCAGCAGTCTCAGAAAGAAATAAGCCATTTGCGCCCCCTTGTGTTAGCCGCCCAGTGCATCCTCGAGGAATGCGGCGAGCTGCGACAGATGCTTGGACATAAGACCCGTCGCCGGCGAGGCGGCGGCCGGACGGCCGGTATAACGGACGCGCTGGTACTTTGCATCGATGTGGGCAAGGACCCATTCCAGGAAGGGATCGATGAACGACCATGCGCCCATGTTCTTCGGCTCTTCCTGGCACCAGACCATCTCGGCATTGCGGAAGCGCGACAGCTCGTTGATCAGCGCCTTCGCCGGGAACGGATAAAGCTGTTCGACACGCAGGAGATAGATGTCGTCGATACCGCGCTTTTCTCGCTCTTCCAGAAGATCGTAATAGACCTTGCCGGAGCACATGACGACGCGGCGGATCTTGTTGTCCTTCTGCAGCTTGATCGGGCCGTCCTTGATCACCTCGGCATCGTCCCAGAGCAGGCGATGGAAGGCAGATTCGCCGGCCATTTCGGCGAGCGTCGAGACCGCCCGCTTGTGGCGCAGCAGCGACTTCGGCGTCATCAGGATCAGCGGCTTGCGGAAGTCGCGCTTCAGCTGCCGGCGCAGGATGTGGAAGTAGTTCGCCGGCGTCGTGACGTTGGCGACCTGCATGTTGTCTTCAGCGCAAAGCTGCAGGAAACGCTCGAGGCGGGCCGAAGAGTGTTCCGGGCCCTGACCTTCATAGCCGTGCGGCAGCAGGCAGACGAGGCCCGACATGCGCAGCCATTTGCGTTCGCCCGACGAGATGAACTGGTCGAAGACCACCTGCGCGCCGTTGGCGAAATCGCCGAACTGGGCTTCCCAGAGCGTCAGCGCATTCGGGCGGGCGAGAGAGTAGCCATATTCGAAACCGAGCACGGCCTCTTCCGACAGCATCGAATTGATGACTTCGTAGCGCCCCTGCGTCGGCGAAAGATTGGCGAGCGGGATGTAGCGTTCTTCGGTTTCCTGATCGTAGAGAACTGAATGGCGCTGCGAGAAGGTGCCGCGTTCGCAATCCTGGCCGGACAGGCGGATCTTGCTGCCTTCGACGCAAAGCGCGCCGAAGGAGAGCGCTTCGGCCATTGCCCAGTCGATACCCTCGCCGGTGGCGATCATATTGGCGCGGTTTTCCATGAAGCGCTGGATCGTGCGATGGGCATTGAAGCCCGCCGGGATCTCCGACAGCTTGCGGCCGATCTCCTTCAGGGTCTTCATCGGCACGGCGGTCTTGCCGCGGCGCTGCTCGTCGGCATTGTCGGCCGCGCGCAGGCCCGACCACTCACCGTCCAGCCAGTCGGCCTTATTCGGCTTATAGTGCTGGCCGGCCTCGAACTCCTGTTCGAGATGAGCTCGCCAGTCAGCCTTCATCTTCTCGACTTCACCGTCGGTGAGCAGGCCTTCGGCGACGAGGCGCGCCGCATAGATCTGCAGCACGGTCTTGTGGCCGCGGATGACCTTGTACATCTTCGGCTGCGTGAAGGACGGTTCATCGCCTTCATTGTGGCCGTAGCGGCGATAGCAGAACAGGTCGAGCACCACAGGCTTGTGAAACTTCATGCGGAATTCGGTCGCCACCTTGGCCGCATAGACCACCGCTTCCGGATCGTCGCCGTTGACGTGGAAGATCGGCGCCTCGATCATCTTGGCGACGTCGGACGGATAGGGCGACGAACGCGAGAAGGCGGGGTTCGTGGTGAAGCCGATCTGGTTGTTGATGATGACGTGCATGGTGCCGGCGACGCGGTGGCCGCGCAAGCCGGAAAGGCCGAGGATTTCGGCAATGACGCCCTGGCCGGCAAAAGCCGCGTCGCCATGGATCAGCAGCGGCAGGACCTTGGCGCGTTCGGAAAGCGGAATGATGTCACCGTCCCAGACGGCGGCGTTCATGTCCTGCTTGGCGCGGGCCTTCCCCATGACGACAGGATCGACGATTTCCAGATGCGAGGGGTTTGCCGTCAGCGAAACATGCACCTTGTTGCCGTCGAATTCGCGGTCGGAAGAGGCCCCGAGATGGTACTTGACGTCGCCCGAACCTTCGACTTCGTCGGGTGCGTAGGAGCCGCCCTTGAACTCGTGGAAAATCGCCCGGTGCGGCTTGCCCATGACCTGGGAGAGCACGTTGAGGCGGCCGCGATGGGCCATGCCGAAGACGGCTTCCTTAAGGCCGAGATGACCGCCGCGCTTGAGGATCTGCTCCAAGGCCGGGATCAGCGACTCGCCGCCGTCGAGGCCGAAGCGCTTGGTGCCCTTGAATTTGACGTCGAGAAACTGCTCATAGCCTTCGGCTTCGACCATCTTGGCGAGGATCGCCTTCTTGCCCTCAGCTGTGAAAGCCACGCCCTTGTCCGGGCCCTCGATGCGTTCCTGAATCCAAGCCTTCTCTTCCGGGTTGGAAATATGCATGAATTCGACGCCGAGCGTCGAGCAATAGGTGCGCTCGAGAATATCGATCATCTCGCGGATGGTCGCGTATTCCAGGCCGAGCACGTTGTCGATGAAGATTCTGCGGTCGTAATCGGCTGATGTGAAGCCGTAATTCTCCGGCGACAGCTCGCGATAGTCGTCGACCGAAGCGGCGATGCCGAGCGGGTCGAGCTTGGCATGAAGGTGACCGCGCATGCGGTAGGCGCGGATCATCATAATAGCGCGCACGGAATCGCGCGTCGCCTGCAGAACGTCGGCGCCGTCGGCAGGCTTGCCCTGAGCTTCGGCCTTGGCCTTGACCTTGGTCTCGATGACCTTCTCGACAACGCCCCAATCACCATCGAGAGCCGACACCAGATCGCCGCCGGCCGCAATCGGCCAGTTCTTCTTGCGCCAGGAAGCCCCCTTGGCCGCCTTTTTCACATCGCTGGGATCTTCGTCCAGCGCCTTGAAGAAGGTGCGCCACTGATCGTCGACCGACGCTGGATCCTCTTCGTACCGCGCATAAAGCTGCTCGATATAGGCAGCGTTGGCGCCATCCAGAAACGAGGTGACCTGAAACTGCTCGTTGGCTTCTTGCCGTGCCATGGTGTTATGCGGACGCTTCCGTCCGCCTCCTGACTTTGATGATTTTGCCGGCTCGATCGCCGGCTGCCGCATTTCGATTGCCGCCTGTCCGCGGCGCATCTGCATGTCTCGTGCCGTCAAGGCCGGGCGAAAGGCTGAGATGCCGCTCCTCCGCCCGGGTATAAGTTGGATTAGCCCTTGAGGACTTCAACCAGTGTCTTGCCGAGGCGGGCCGGAGACGGCGACACTTTGATGCCTGCCGCTTCCATCGCCGCGATCTTCGATTCCGCATCGCCCTTGCCACCGGATACCACGGCGCCGGCATGACCCATGGTGCGGCCCTTCGGTGCGGTGCGGCCGGCAATGAAGCCGGCCATCGGCTTCTTGCGGCCCTTCTTGGCCTCGTCGATGAGGAACTGGGCCGCGTCTTCTTCAGCTGAGCCGCCGATTTCGCCGATCATGATGATCGAGGTCGTGGCTTCGTCGGCGAGGAACATTTCCAGCACGTCGATGAACTCGGTGCCCTTGACCGGGTCGCCGCCAATGCCGACGGCCGTCGTCTGGCCGAGGCCTTCGTTGGAGGTCTGGAACACGGCTTCATAGGTCAGCGTACCCGAGCGGGACACGATGCCGACCGAGCCCTTGCGGAAGATCGAGCCCGGCATGATGCCGATCTTGCATTCTTCCGGGGTCATGATGCCCGGGCAGTTCGGCCCAAGCAGTCGCGACTTGGAGCGGTCGAGGCGAGCCTTGACGCGCACCATGTCCATGACCGGGATGCCTTCGGTGATGCAGGTGATGAACGGGATCTCCGCGTCGATCGCCTCGATGATCGCATCGGCAGCACCGGCCGGCGGAACATAGATGACCGATGCGTTGGCGCCGGTCTTTTCCTTGCCTTCGGCAACGGTTGCGAAGATCGGCAGGCTTTCACCCTTCGAGCCGGCCCAAGTTTCGCCACCCTTCTTCGGGTGGATACCGCCGACCATCTGCGTGCCGTAATAGGCGAGCGCCTGTTCGGTGTGGAAGGTGCCGGTCTTGCCGGTCAGGCCCTGCACGAGAACCTTGGTGTCTTTGTTGACGAGAATGGACATGCGAGGCCTTTATTTAGGAGAGGTTGGAAGACGTGGAGGACGCGCGACGATAGATGCCGCTGACGACCTCCTGCCAAGTATCGCTGCCTGCAGGCGAAAAGCTGACGCCCATCCGGTAGCAGTCTTCATTTTCAAAAGTGAATGCGGTGCGCTGTCTGCCCCGCGGCGAAGTCTTCATCAGCACCAGGTCGTTGCCATTCCAGGTGCCGGAAGCCGGCGAGGGAGGCGCAAAACCGGCGCTGTCGAACTGGTAGAGCTTGTAGCTCTCATCCGAAGCATCGAAGCCGAAAACATTTCGGGCCTCGAAGGAAACAGCCCCGTCACGCGTCTGGCGATAGCGCTGCTCGATGAAGAACCCGCCGAACAGGGCCTCGCCGGAAAGCGCGGCACTGGCCTTGCCTTCAGTCGTCCACGCCGACGCCGCAATACGCTCTTCCCCGTCCCATGCGCCGGCGAAGGCGTTGAGGCGGAAATGCGCTGCGGAGGGCGTGGACTGGAAGGTCATGATCGTCTCAGCCTTTGATCGCCGCGACGATCTTCTTGGCCGCATCGTCCAAGTCGTCAGCCGCCGTGATGGCGAGACCCGACTCGTTCAGGATCTTCTTGCCGAGCTCGACATTGGTGCCTTCAAGACGCACGACGAGCGGAACCTTGAGGCCGACTTCCTTGACCGCGGCAATGACGCCCTCGGCAATGACATCGCACTTCATGATACCGCCGAAAATGTTGACGAGAATGCCTTCGACCTTGGGGTCGGCGGTAATGATCTTGAAAGCCGCAGCAACCTTCTCCTTGCCGGCGCCGCCGCCGACGTCGCAGAAATTAGCCGGCTCTTTACCGTAGAGCTTGATGATATCCATCGTCGCCATGGCAAGACCGGCACCGTTGACCATGCAGCCGATATTGCCGTCGAGCGCGACATAGGCGAGGTCCCATTTCGAGGCCTCGATTTCCTTGGCGTCTTCTTCGGTTTCGTCGCGCAGCAGCTTGACGTCGTCGTGACGGAAAAGCGCATTGCCGTCGAAGGACATCTTCGCATCGAGAACGCGCAGATGACCATCCTTCATGACGATCAGCGGATTGACCTCGAGCAGCGCCATGTCCTTCTCGTTGAAGGCCTTGTAGAGCGCCGGGAAGAGCGACTTCGCATCTTCGGCGGCAGCGCCGTCGAGCTGCAGAGCTTTGGAGATCGCGGCCACGTCGGCAGCCGTCACGCCGGTTTCCGGATCGATGGCGATCGTGTGGATCTTCTCCGGCGTGTCGTGGGCGACAGCTTCGATGTCCATGCCGCCTTCGGTGGAAACCACGAAAGCCACACGACCGACCGAGCGGTCGACCAGCAACGAGCAATAGAGCTCGCGAGCGATGTCGGCACCGTCTTCGATATAAAGGCGATTGACCTGCTTGCCGGCGTCGCCGGTCTGGGCCGTCACCAGCGTATGACCAAGCATTTCCTTGGCATGGGCGACCACTTCGTCGATCGACTTGGCGAGACGCACGCCGCCCTTGGACTCAGGCGACAGTTCCTTGAACTTGCCCTTGCCGCGGCCGCCGGCATGGATCTGGCTCTTGACCACGTAAAGCGGGCCGGGAAGCGACTTGGCGGCAGCCTCGGCTTCCTCGACCTTGAGAATAGCCACACCCTCGGCAACCGGCGCGCCATAACCCTTCAGCAGAGCCTTGGCTTGATATTCATGAATGTTCATGGGTCTGTCCCTGTTTTATGACTTCAGCGCAGGCGCAATGTTGATGCAGGCTTCGCAGAGACCGGCGACGGCGCCGACGGATTTGTCGAAGGCTTCCTTCTCGGTCTTGTTGAGGTCGATCTCGATGATGCGCTCGACGCCGCCCGCACCGATGACGGTGGGAACGCCGACATACATGTCCTTGACGCCGTACTGGCCGCTCAGGTGAGCTGCGCAGGGCAGAACGCGCTTCTTGTCCTTGAGGTAGGATTCAGCCATCTCGATCGCCGATGCGGCCGGCGCGTAATAGGCCGAGCCGGTCTTCAGCAGACCGACGATTTCAGCGCCGCCATCACGCGTGCGCTGAATGATCTCTTCGAGACGTTCCTTGGTAACCCAGCCCATGGTGACGAGGTCTGTGAGCGGAATGCCGCCGACGGTGGAGTAACGGGCGAGCGGCACCATGGTGTCGCCGTGGCCGCCGAGCACGAAGGCCGTCACATCCTGGACCGAGACGTTGAATTCCTTGGCGAGGAAAAGGCGGAAGCGCGAGGAGTCGAGAACGCCGGCCATGCCGACGACCTTGTTGGCCGGAAGGCCGGAGAACTTCTGCAGCGCCCAGACCATGGCGTCGAGCGGGTTGGTGATGCAGATCACGAAGGCGTTCGGGGCATATTTCTTGATGCCGGCGCCGACCTGTTCCATCACCTTGAGGTTGATACCGAGAAGATCGTCGCGGCTCATGCCCGGCTTGCGGGCAACACCGGCGGTGACGATGCAGACGTCAGCGCCTTCGATCGCGGAATAGTCGCTGGCGCCCGTCAGATTGACGTCGAAGCCTTCGACCGGCGAGGACTGGGAAATGTCGAGACCCTTGCCCTGGGGGATGCCGTCCGCAATGTCGAAGAGGACGATGTCGCCCAGTTCCTTCAGGCCGGCGAGGTGTGCCAGCGTGCCACCAATCATGCCAGAACCAATGAGTGCGATCTTGTTACGCGCCATTTCGCTGTTTCCTTTGCGATCAAATTCGTCGAGCGACGCGCAACAAGGCACCGCTCAATGACGCAATCGCATAGACCGAAAGCCTAAAAATGGCAATCCATTAATTTTGATGCAGCGTTTTCAATCGTTTAGATACAAAAATTCTTACGTAAACGTAAGATAATCTGTCACCGGATTGTTACTCGGCCGCGCGCTTTTCATGGTGCAGCGCCAGATATTCGGCACTGCGCATCTCGAACAGGCGCGAGGCCGTGCGGTCGAATTCGAAACCTTCGGTACCGCGGCGGTGCACTAAAAGTTCCTCCGGCATCGCGGCGGCGGAAATGTAGAGGCGCACGGCATGATCGTAGAATGTATCGACGAGAATGATGAAGCGTTTGATCTGATTGCGTTTTTCCGGCCCCAGCAAGGGAACGTGATCGACGAAGACCATGTCGAAACGCTCGGCGATGGCCAGGAAGTCGGTCGCCCCCAGCGGCTTCTCGCACAGATCGGCGAAGGAGAATCGCGCCATGCGGTCGACGGCGAGCGGCACGTGGATGTGGCGCCCCTTCATCGGAATGTCCAGCGGCTGCGCCTTGCGCCCGTGCAGCGCCTGCGTCCAGGACGCGTCCATCGCCATGTCGTTGTGATCGTTGATCGGCACCAGATAGACCGGCTGGCTGCTCAGCTTCTCCATCCGGTAATCAGTTGGCGAATCCAGGGTGACGACGTCGACATGCTGCTTGAGCAGGCCGACGAAGGGCAGGAAGAGGCCGCGGTTGAGGCCATCCATGTAGAGATTGTCGGGCTCGACATTCGAGGTCGCGACCAGCACGCAGCCACGCGCGAAAAGCTCGGAGAACAGCCGCGACAGGATCATCGCATCGGCAATATCGGTGACCGTGAATTCGTCGAAGCAGAGCAATTCCGCTTCCTCGTAAAGGGCTGCGGCGACCGGCGGCATCGGATCGGCCTGCTTGGTCTCGCCGTTCTTGAGCTTCAGCCGGTGCGCTGCAATGCGATTATGCACGTCCGCCATGAATTCGTGGAAATGCGCCCGGCGTTTCTTCCGGCACGGCGCCATCGCAAAGAACATGTCCATCAGCATGGTCTTGCCGCGGCCGACGCTGCCGTGAATGTAAAGCCCCCTGGTGCCGTCGGCGGATTTCTTCTTGGCGGCGAACAGCCAGCCGAGCGCGCTCGATTTTGCCGCCGGCCGCCGCTGTTTCAGCCCGGCCAACACCCTGTCGAGGTTCTTTGCCACCTCCATCTGGGCGGAATCGATCTGCAGCATACCCGAGGCGGTCAGCGCTTTGAGCTGTTCGCAGACGCTGAGCGCGTAATCCGGCATGGGTTGCATGAGGGCATCCGCCTGTCAGTCATCGGCGGAGACCGCCGGATCGTTTACCGCGCCGGTTGGTTTACCGCGCCGGTTGGTTTACCGGCTGAGGCTGATCTGCTGACCCGTGCTGGTCTGGCCCTCGAAGCGGTTGTCGGCCGTCTTGTAGACGCTGCCGAGCTGGTTGCCCGAGCGGTCCTTGAGCAGCACCTGCTTGCCGGCAACCTCCCAGGACCCCATCGCCGTCAGCTCGCCGACGCAGCCGCGCGTGCCGCCGCGCGAACCGCTGCCGAGATTGGTCAGCGTCAGGAACATGTCGCAGCTGCCATTGACGCGCCAGCTTCCGACCATCGATTCCTTGGTGACATCAAGGGCATTTGCGGTCATTGCGCCAGGCTGAGCCCCACCCTGCATCGGCGCCGTCGTCGTCGGCGCCGCCGGAAACGACGAATTGTTCACCGGCGGAAGCTGCCCGCCCTGCACCGAGGGTACCGGCTGTGCCGTCAGCGGCGTCGGCATCGAATTGGGGCTGGAGTTGTAATTATATGCCGTCCGATCACAACCGGCTAGCGCGAGAGCCACCACCAGACCTGTCATCGCATATCGCAACTGCATCATCATACTCCTGAATTCGGCTATCGCCGCAAAGAAACGGGCGTGAGACAAGTCCGATTATCGTAATTCGCTTTGGTTAATCAAGTCGAACTGCATAAATTGACCGTGACAACCACTAACCGAAAAACGATACAGTTCAACTGCCCCGCTGCAGAACTTCCTGCACATAGAATTTGTCAGCAAGGTGTTGCGCGCGTTGATCTCTGTCCGGACCCCTGTCGAACTCCCGCAATATCTCGGAATAAGGCTCGACACGAGCTCTCCACCAGCACTGCGGCGCGACCTGGCCTGCGAAACGGCTCGAAGCCGTCTCTTCAGCCGTCGGCATGCATCCTGATCAGACCCGGCGCTCGACCATCATCTTCTTGATTTCGGCGATCGCCTTGGCCGGGTTGAGGCCCTTCGGGCAGGTCTGCGCACAGTTCATGATCGTGTGGCAGCGATAGAGGCGGAACGGATCCTCGAGATTGTCGAGGCGTTCGCCGGTTGCCTCGTCTCTGGAATCGATCAGCCAGCGATAGGCCTGCAGCAGAACGGCCGGACCGAGATAACGGTCGCCGTTCCACCAGTAGCTCGGACAGGAGGTCGAGCAGCAGGCGCAGAGGATGCATTCATAGAGGCCGTCGAGTTTCTGCCGGTCCTCGTGGCTCTGCTTCCATTCCTTGGCAGGCGCCGGCGACACCGTCTTCAGCCAGGGCTCGATCGAACGATGCTGGGCATAGAAGTTGGTGAGGTCCGGCACCAGATCCTTGACGACCGGCAGATGCGGCAGCGGATAGATCTTCACCGCGCCCTTGATGTCGTCGAGGCCCTTGGTGCAGGCAAGCGTGTTGGTGCCGTCGATATTCATCGCGCAGGAGCCGCAGATACCCTCGCGACAGGAGCGGCGCAGCGTCAGGGTCGGGTCGATCTTGTTCTTGATGTAGAGCAGACCGTCGAGCACCATCGGGCCGCAATCGTCGACATCGATATAGAAAGTGTCGATCGACGGGTTCTGCCCGTCATCCGGGCTCCAGCGGTAAACGCGGAACTCACGGGTGTTCTTGGCACCCGCCGGCTTCGGCCAAACCTTGCCTTCGCGCATCTGGGAATTCTTGGGGAGAGCGAGTTCAACCATATCCGGTTCCTCTTGAGATCAGTACACGCGAGCTTTCGGCTCGATCTTGTGCGGATCGATGCCTTCGGCGATGAGCTCGGTGTGAACCGGCCGATAATCGAGCTTGACGTCACCCGCCTCGCCGACCCAGGCAAGCGTATGCTTGCGCCAGTTGACGTCGTCGCGGCCGGCGAATGCACCTTCGGTATAATCCTCGCGGGCATGCGAACCGCGGCTCTCCTTGCGGGCCTCGGCGCCGTAGATCGTCGTGATGGCGTTGGCCATCAGGTTCTGCAGCTCCAGCGTCTCGACCAGATCCGAGTTCCAGATCATCGAACGGTCGATCACCTTGATGTCGCGCATTTCCTGCCAGATCGCCGAGATGCGTTGGCAACCGGATTCCAGCGATTCCTGGGTGCGGAAGACGGCGGCGTCTTCCTGCATGGCGCGCTGCATTTTCTCGCGCAGTTCCGCCGTCGGCGTACCGCCGCTGGCGTGACGCAGTCCGTCGAAGCGGTCCATGATCTTGTCGCAGGAAGCAATATTAAGATGCGGGATCGGCGCTGCGCGGTCAATCACCTCGCCGGCGCGGATCGCAGCGGCGCGGCCGAAGACCACGAGATCGATCAGCGAGTTGGAGCCGAGGCGGTTGGCGCCGTGCACCGAGGCGCAGCCGGCTTCGCCGACGGCCATCAGCCCGGGGATGATCCGTTCCGGATTGGCGCTGTCGGCATTCAGCACTTCGCCCCAGTAGTTCGTGGGAATACCACCCATATTGTAGTGAACGGTCGGCAGGACCGGGATCGGCTCGCGCGTGACGTCGACGCCGGCAAAGATCTTGGCGCTCTCGGAAATGCCCGGCAGGCGTTCATGCAGAACGGCCGGATCGAGATGGTCGAGATGCAGGAAGATGTGATCCTTGTTCTTGCCGACGCCGCGGCCTTCGCGGATTTCCAAGGTCATGCAGCGCGAAACGACGTCACGCGAAGCAAGGTCCTTGGCCGACGGCGCATAACGCTCCATGAAGCGTTCGCCCTCGGAGTTGACGAGGTAACCACCTTCGCCGCGCGCGCCTTCAGTGATCAGACAGCCCGAACCATAGATGCCGGTCGGGTGGAACTGGACGAATTCCATGTCCTGCAGCGGCAGGCCTGCACGCGCTACCATGCCGCCGCCGTCGCCGGTACAGGTATGGGCAGACGTTGCCGAGAAATAGGCGCGGCCGTAGCCGCCGGTCGCCAGCACCACCATCTTGGCGGCGAAGCGATGGATCGTGCCGTCATCGAGACACCAGGCGACGACGCCGGTGCAGCGGCTGCCGTCTTCCGACATGATCAGGTCGAGCGCGAAGTATTCGATGAAAAATTCGGCGTTGTGGCGCAGCGACTGGCCATAAAGCGTATGCAGGATGGCGTGGCCGGTGCGGTCGGCAACGGCGCAGGTGCGCTGCACTGGCGGGCCTTCGCCGTAATTCTGCATATGGCCGCCGAACGGGCGCTGGTAGATCTTGCCTTCCTCATTGCGCGAGAACGGCACGCCGTAATGCTCGAGTTCATAGACCGCCTTCGGCGCTTCCATGGTGAGATACTGCATGGCATCGACATCGCCGAGCCAGTCGGAACCCTTGACGGTGTCGTAGAGGTGCCACTGCCAGCTGTCGGGCGTCATGTTGCGCAGCGAGGCGGCAATGCCGCCCTGGGCGGCGACCGTGTGCGAGCGGGTCGGAAACACCTTGGTGATGCAGGCGGTGCGAAACCCCTGCTCGGCCATGCCGAGCGTGGCGCGCAGGCCGGCGCCGCCGGCGCCGACGACGATCACGTCGTAGGAGTGATCGACATATTTGTAGGCCTTGCCGTTCTGGGCGGGTGAAGTCGGTGCCATATCGAGCTTATCCTACGAATGCGATTTTCAGAATGGCGAAGAGACAGAGGCCGGCGATCAGGATCGCAAAAAACGTGTTCAGCATCAGCAGCGCGATCTTGCCGAACTCGCCGTGCACGTAATCCTCGATGATCACCTGCATTCCGAGCTTCATATGGATGACACCCGATATCACCATCAGCCCCATGACGACCGCGACGAAAGGGTTCGACAGCGCGCGGACCACATCCGCATAGGGCGCGCCGGCATAGGCGATCATGAAGAAGAGGAAGAACAGGATGAGCGGAACATTGGCGACGGCCGTCAGACGCTGGCGCCAGAAATGGTCCGTGCCGTCCTTGGCGGAGCCGAGCCCGCGAACCTTGCCGAGGGGGGTGCGCATATCCATGAGAGGACCTTCAGAAGCGAATGAGGAAGCCGATCACCCAGACCAGCACGGTCAGACAGAGCGACCCGATGACATTGGCGATGGCGAGCTTGGTCGAGAATTCCTTCTCGAAGCCGTAGCCGAGATCCCACATAAAGTGGCGGAAGCCGCCGAGCATGTGGTGCAGCAGCGCCCAGGTATAGCCGAGCAGCACGAGCTTGCCGAGAAGGCTGCCGAGCACCCAGTTAGCCCAGTCATAGGAGCCCTGGCCGCTTGCCGCCGCGATCAGCCACCAGGCGACCAACAGCGTGCCGACGTAGAGCGCGCCACCGGTAATGCGGTGGACGATCGACATCACCATGGTGGGAATAGGTTTGTAAATTTGCAAATGCGGCGACAGGGGCCGATTATTTGTCACGTTCGCCATCAGAACCTCGCGGCGGCTTCTCTGCGCTCCCGGATTTCGGAGCATGCTCAGTCAACCACACGAATGACGAATTCTCTGTGTGCGTTGCATCAATTGCGACGTTTAATCACCGGAAACGCCGACGACAAGCACAATCGCTGTCTCGCCTTAATTTAATCGATTCGGGTTACCAGGAAATTTGCAGGCTAACGAAACTGGGGTTTTCGGCTCAATAATCAGGCCGTTCTCCTGAGCCGCATGGACAAGCTGCCGCTTTTGGCGCAATCTTGCGTTAACGATTTGTTAACCCTCGGAATTCCGGAGGCCGGCGCCCATGTTTCGCAGTCTATCCGCAGTCACTCTGCTTGCTCTGTCTGCACTTGCCGTGTTCCCCGCTACCGCCGGCGAGCGCCGTCTTGATCATCGCTTCCCCGATCATCGCTTTTCCGGCCATCGCCACGCCATCCATAACGGATTGTTTCTCGGTGAGCGTGCAGGCTGGCGCAATCGCGGCATCCGTTTCGATCATGCTTTCGGCCACCGATACGTCAGGGAGCGGATGCCGTTCTTGAAGCAGTATTCATCTCCGGCGACAAATCGCGTCGCTCGCGGCGCTCTGGTCATCATCGCTCCCCAGGCGCCACGTGGCGACAGCGGCGGCACCTATGCCGGCTCATCCTATGCCTATCAGGTCGATGGCGGAACGTATGTCGGCGGCTATGGCTATGGATACTATCCCGCAGCACGGCCCGAGCCGCAGGCCCCGAAGGCGAAGGTCATCGACGTCGCCATCCAGGACGACCCTTGCACCTACGAGGCCAATGTCTGCGTCATTCGGCCTTAGAATATTGCCGAACGCAGGCGGCTCAAATTTGCCCGGTCCCGCTTTTTCGCGACGCGGCTACGTCGATACGGATGGCGCACATCGGTGGGAGATTCTTGTCCTCGAACGTCGCCCGCCGCGGCGTTCCGCCATCCGGCATCCAGGCATCCCAGGCTCTGTTCATTTCCTCGAATGAGGCAAGGTCCCTGAGCCAGATGTTGGCGAGAATGATCTCCGACTTGTCTGTACCTTCGCGCAGCAGCAAATCATTGATACGCTCCAATATTTCGTTGGTTTGCGCTGTCACGCTCGCTCCCCTCGTCAGGTTTGCGACCTGGCCGGGCAGATAGGCGGCATCTGCGAGGAGAGTTTCGTCAACTTTGGCTTGGCCCATCATCGTATTCGCAGACTTCCATGAATGCTGGAGATCGGGCCGTCGACCCTTCGTCGGATCACTATGGAGCTTCGCTCGCCATCCCGGTAGAGAGAATAAAATTGACCCGATATAATGGAAGCTGAACGCGCCTAAAGCGCGTCGCGATCTTTCAGCATCGCTCTTAGACCAATTCCAGGAAAAGTGAATTAACTCGACAATATCGCGGTATGCCGCGAAATGAAATCCACGAGGTACCGCGCGCCTTCGGCCGTCTCGGACTGAGCATACAGACCGATTTCGATGCGTACCGGACCGGGCAGGTCCGTCGACCTGTCAAGTGTCCGGCAGCCTTCCGGTTTCGTTGTAAGCATCATCGGTGCGATACCGATACCGACGCGAACCGCGGTCGCCATGGCCACCAGCGTCGATGCGACGCATGCCGTCTTCCACGTGAAGCTGCGCTGCGACAGAGCCGCAATCGTCGGGAGCGTCCAGGGACACTCCTCCTCGAACATAATGATGGGAAGCGGTTTTTCCGCATCCACCACAAAGTCGGATCTGACCGTCCACATCAAATATTCGGTCCAGATCAGGGTCGGCTTTCGCGAGAGACAGGTAATGTCGCAAACCACGAGATCCAGCTTCCCGTCTTCAAACAGATGGGCGAGGCGGCGATTCGGTTCGACAATGATGTCGATGTCGACCTTCGGGTTCTGGGCTCTGAAATCGCTCAGAATGTCGATCAGGTGGCCGGCAGCGAAGTCCTCAACGACGCCGAGGCGAATGCGATCCTCGATCATCTTGCCGGTCAGTCTTTTCTCGACTTCGTCGCTGAGGGCGACCAATTCGCGGGCATAGGCCAGCATGATCTGCCCATGGCTCGTGAGCTCGAGGCCTTTTGACGAACGCGAAAACAGCGCAACGCCGACCAGCTCCTCCAGCTTGCGGATCTGCATGCTCACGGCCGCTTGCGTTCTGTTGAGCTTAACCGCTGCTCCATTAACGGTGCCGATCTCAGCGACGGTCAGAAACGCGCGAAGCAGATAGGAATCAAGATCAAGCATCGGAAGCCGCATTCCATACTTTGTGACGCTCGAGAGCCGAGGGCCTCTCTGCTATAACCGATATTGGACGAACCATGTTCTTCCGGCAACTGGCGATCCTGCGCCCGTCAATGAGAGTTTATCGCGCGAAGAGAACGCATGCCTCGGGGGGAATGGAAACGCTGACCTCCTGCCCGCGAGTGAAAGCTATGTCTGGACGGTTCGTGCAAGCCGAGATTATGCGGTCGCCACTGACCAAGTCGAGAACGACATGCCTGAAGGCACCGAGTGTCACCACGTCGGCAACACGTCCGGGCATGGCACCGGAGCTCGGAGCGCCGGACGATATCTCGACGCTTTCCGGCCTCACGCAAATCTCGGCGGCACCTGAAATGTGTTCCCTTGACGCGACCGAAAATTCCCAGCCGAATTCGGAGCGAAATTTGCGGGCCGTTTCGCCCGCTGCCGAAATCGAGCCGTGGATCCAATTCGTCCGCCCCATGAAATCCGCGACGAAACGCGAATCTGGACGCCAATACACATCATCCGGCCTGCCGGATTGCATGATTGCGCCGCGATTCATCACGAATATGCGCTCCCCAAGGCTCATCGCCTCCTCCTGGTCGTGGGTTACCACGATTGCGGTCGAGCCGACCGCGGCAAGCACATCCTTCAGTTCGGTGCGCAGCTCATGCCGAAGTTTGGCGTCGAGCGCCGACAGGGGCTCATCCAGAAGAACGAGGCTCGGATGGGTGGCGAGCGCCCGCGCAAGCGCAACGCGCTGCTGCTGGCCGCCGCTCAACTGGTGCGGCCGCCGCTGTCCGAAACCGACGAGCCGGACGAGCTCAAGCATCTCGGCAATGCGGCGCGGTATTTGCCCCGGCGGATGGTTGCGATGGCGAAGTCCGTAGCCGATATTCTGTTCGACGGTCATATGCGGGAAAAGAGCATAGTGCTGGAACAGCAGCCCGACGTTGCGTTCATAGGGTTTCAATCCAGCCATCGGCATGCCGTCGATCAAGATCGACCCTTTGTCAGGCCGCTCGAATCCGGCAATAAGACGAAGAATGGTGGTCTTGCCGCAGCCGCTCGGTCCAAGCAGTGCAATTGTTTCACCTGGGTTCACCGAAAAGGAGATATTACCGAGGGCGACGGTTTCGCCGAAGCGCTTGCTCACCCCTTGAAATTCCACGGCAGAAATCATCGTATTGTCCTCAAGAACGAAACAAACCCTGACCCACGACCGTGTCGAAGCCGACGACACGCTCCAGTATGACGATCAGCAACGCGGTGACGGCAATCAGCACCACGGCCGCTGCAGCGATCGTCAGATCGAAAGCCGCGCGCATGTTGCTGACCAGCGTAACAGGCAAGGTCGTTGCGGACGGATCGCTCAGGAAGAGACTGATGGACACGTCATCTATCGAAATCGCGAAGGCGAAGATCGCACCGGTGACGACGCCCGTCCGCATGAGCGGCAGGGTAATGGACCAGAAGGCCTGGCGCTCGGTAGCACCGAGAACCATCGCGGCTTCCGTCAATCGTCGGTCGCTGCCGAGAAGGCTGGCGAGACTCGTCCTTATGCAGTAGGGCAGCGTCACGATCACGTGGCCGAGGAGCAGGCGCGCCATACCATTTGCAATACCGACCTTGGAAAGGAAGAGCAGCAGGCCGAAGCCGATGACGACCGGCGGGACGATGAGTGGCGAGAGAAAGACCGAAGTCAGCGCTCCCTTTCCTGGAAAATTGCCACGGGCAAGGCCGACAGCCGCCGCAGTTCCGATCGTCACGGACAGAACCGTCGTGAGGACAGCCAAGATGAGGCTGGTGCGCAGGCTGGCAAGGATATCCGCCTGGGAGACGAGCCGTTCGAACCAGTGAAGCGACAAGGCAGGCGGCGGCAGTGGACCAAGATAGGTCCTAGCGTCGAAAGCCATGAGACATGTTATCGCCAACGGAATGGCGAGGAACGCCAATCCAAGGCCGATGACACCGTAGGCGAAGGAACCGGCGATCCGGTCTCCGGTTCGCGCTGCAAGAGACTGTATGCTCATCGGGAAACCCTCCAGGGCTGCGCAAACGTTATGACAGCGACAACCGCCAACGCCACGGCAAGCATGACGAGCGAGATCGCCGCGCCGCTCGGATAGTTGGCGATATCGCTGAACCGGGTGTAGATGACGTTCGACATGAAAAGCACCCGGCCCCTCCCGAGCACCATGGGAATAACGAAGGCGCTGATCGCGAAAGTCAGCGAGACAAGCGCGCTTGAGATCAGAGCCGGGAAGCTTAAGGGAAGCGTGATCGACAGATGGGCTTTCCATCCCGGCGCGCCGAGGGATTGGGCGGCATCGAGCAGACGCGGATCGATCGATTGCATCGCGCCGATCATTGTCAGCGTTGCGACCGGTATGATCGAGTGAACGAGACCCGCGGTAACGACGATATTGATATATTCGCGGCTGTTGGGCGAAAGGCCAAGCGTCAGGAGGAGGGGTCGGAAGATGCCGACCGACCCGAAGGTCAGTTCGATCGCATAGGTCTTGATCAGGACGCTGGATAGAACAAGCGTAATCAAAAAACCAAGGGTGAGTGCGCGCATCCGCGGGGAAATGCGCCGCACGATGACGTAGGCCAGAGGAAACGCCACAAGCTGACCGATGATCGCAGCGGCTCCGCCGATCCAGAAGGTTGTCAGCAGCACACTCGCAAACGCCTGGTTTGCAAGCTCGTAATAGTTTTGAACCGTTGCCGCGGCATTTTCAACGGAACCGACACGCCCCGGCGTAAACTCCTTCAGGCTTTCGACTGCCAGATTGACTAGCGGTGACAGAAAACCGAATGCGAACACCAGGAGAGCCGGCCCGAGCGTCAGGGCAGCATCTCGGCGATCGGGAATTGAAATGGCAACAGGTTGCCGCCTTGCTTTGGTCATGATGGAACAGCCTTTTCCTCGCCCTTGACCGGGCATGAGAAAGGGAGGTTATCGAAGTCCGCATTCACGCCTTCGATAACCTGCCGCGAGGTGCCTTCGAGCACTTCCGTGAAAACCTGAACCGCTCTAGAGCAACGGGGCGATGTCCTGTTCCCAGCGTTTGGACCAGGCATCCTGCTGTTCGAGAACGACATTATAATCCGGCACGTAAACGAAGTTCGAAAACTCGTCCGACGTGAAGGACAGATGCTTGAGACTGTCCGGCGTGACCGCCTTGCTGTTCAACGGCGCTTCACCAGCCACCTTGGCATAGAGCGAGTTCATGTCCGGGCTGATCGCGAAGTTGACGAAATCGAGCGTTGCCTTGGTGTTCGGTCTATTCTTCAGGACGCCGAAACCGCTCTGGTAGAGGAAGACCTTGAAATTGTTGTCCTTGGTAAAGCGAGTAACGGGAAAGTTCTTCGCCACGGCCGCCCAACCGGGCTCAGCGAAGAAGCCGACGGAGGTCTCGCCCGACGTCAGCGAATTGGTGAAGTCGATGTCGGTGACAGCGACGCGGCCGATATTGCCGGATTTCGCCAATTCCTTCATGAGCTTCCATCCGGGCTCCATATTCGTTTCACTGCCTCCGGCGTGAAGGGCGAGCGCGACAATCTGGAGCATCATGCTCTGTGTCGGGCCCGGCCAGCAGATCGCGCCCTTAAGATCGGGACTCAGCAGATCATCGATGGTTTTCACGGCGAGAGGAGCCGTGTCGGTTCGGGCACCGAAATACATGCCGCCGACCGCGCGTGGCACCGCTTTGATATTACCCTTGCCGTCACGAATGATGATTTTCTCAGGAATATTCGCAAGGTTGGGAATATCGGCAGGATTGATGGTCTCGAGCCAATCCTCCTTCACCATGCTGTTGAATGAGCCTTCCCACCCGGCGACATAGTCGTAGTCGACATTCGGCCAGACGGCCTTGATCTTTGGAAGGATCGCGCCCGCGCCGCCCTGATGAAGAACCCAGTTGAATGTCGCTGCACTCTGGTCGGCGGCAATCTGCTTCATGGCTTCGACGACATCGCCGCCCCATTCGACGGCGGTCAGATTGCCGCTGCCGGCTGCGGCGGATCTCGCAAACCCGGTCATCGTGCCGGCAATCCCCGCGGCAGCGGCGGACCCGAGGAAGCGGCGGCGTGTCATATCGTGCAACATGGTAGTTCCCTTTGTTGTCGGCCCTCTGCCGGACCGTTCGCATCGGAGACTGCTTGGAGGTTGCCAACCGCGGTAGTGGGAAAATTCTCGCCGGGTTATAAGGTTTTCTGAATATCTCGATGAAACGCGCTGCCCGCATCGCTGAGCTCAGCGGATCGAAGCTATCAATAATCGTTATATCCCCTCTCGAATTTTCGCGGTTCCAACAGTAGCGGGCGGAGCCGATGATGATGTCAGCATCAATACCGTGGGAGCCTGCCTTGACCATTGACCAGGATTTTCTGGAAGACTTGAGAAAGCGCTTCGGCAGCGCCGCGGGCGGGGAGATGGAAGATCCGCACTTCCGTGCCGTGGCGGCGAGTGTATTCAAGGACGGCGACAGCCGCAAATGGCCCTTCGCCGATCCTGCGACCTTTCTGGACGCCCGTTTCATCGAGAACGGCTTGCGGCCCGAGGTGCTCGAGGCGCTTGACGTGGCTCTGATCGGCGTGCCGATGGACCTCGGCGTCACCAATCGCGCCGGCGCGCGGCTGGGGCCGCGGGCCGTCCGGGCGATCGAGCGTATCGGTCCCTACGAACATGTTCTGCGTGTCGCGCCGATGGGAGGGCTAAGGGTCGCCGATGTCGGCGACGTGCCGATGCGCAGCCGGTTCGGCCTGGCCGAATGCCATGCCGACATCGAGGCATGCTATCGGATGATCGCGGCAACCGGGGTTATCCCGCTGTCGGTCGGCGGCGATCATTCGATCTCCGGCGCCATCCTCAAGGGCCTAGCGGCCAGCCAGCCGGTCGGCATGATCCATATCGACGCTCATTGCGACACCGCAGGTCCCTATGAGGGCTCCAAGTTCCATCACGGCGCGCCTTTTCGCGAGGCGGTTCTGGCCGGCGTGCTCGATCCGAAGCGTACGATCCAGATCGGCATCCGCGGCGGCGGCGAATATCTCTGGGAGTTCTCCTTTGCCTCCGGGATGACCGTCATCCACGCGGAAGAGGTGGCGGAGATGGGTCTCAAGGCGGTGATCGCAAAGGCTCTGGAGGTTGTCGGCGCCGGTCCAACCTATCTCAGTTTCGACGTCGACAGCCTTGATCCGGCTTTTGCTCCGGGAACCGGCACGCCAGAAGTGGGCGGGCTTCAGCCGAGGGAGGCCCTGACCTTGCTGCGCGGCTTCAAAGGCATCAACCTCATCGGCGGCGACGTCGTGGAAATCGCGCCGCAATACGACAACACCACCAACACTGCGCAGATCGCCGCGCAGGTCCTGTTCGAACTCCTGTGCCTCGCGATGTTCAGTCCCGCGGTCAGGACAAACGTGACTTGAGACCCAGCTTACAGCGGGAGCGGGCCTGGTGCCCGTTGCCGTCCAACGCCTGTCGCACAATACATCTCAAAAAGGGGAACGACATGAATGCTCTTATGAAATTGCGCTACACCGCCACCGCGGCAATTGCCGTGTTCGGCATTCTGGCAGGGGTCGCTCAGGCCGACGAACTTGCCGATATCAAAGCCGCAGGCGAGATTAACATCGGCATCTTCTCCGATTTCCCGCCCTTCTCTTCGGCAAGCGCCGATATGAGCATCAAGGGCTATGACATCGACGTCGCCCAGAAGATCGCCGATGGGCTCGGCGTGAAACTCAATCTCGTCAGCGTCACCGGCCAGAACAGGATCGCCTACCTGAACGACGACCGCGTCGACCTGCTGATGAGCGTCGGCTATTCGAAGGAGCGCGCCGAGGTTATCGATTTTGCCGCCCCGTACGCCCCCTATTATATCGCCGTCATCGGTCCGGCTGCGCTGAAGGTGAGCGGCAAGGAAGATCTTGCCGACAAAACCGTTGCCGTCAATCGCGGGACGCTCGAAGACACGTCGCTGACCGCCGCCGCTCCTGGCTCGACCGCGATCCAGCGCTTCGAGAACTACAATTCGGTCATCCAGGCCTTCATTTCAGGCCAGACCGAGTTGATGGTCGTCGGCAACGATGTCGGTGCGCAGGTTCTGGCACGACAGGACGCCCTGAAGCCGGAGCAGAAATTCCAGCTGCTCAGCTCGCCCTCGCACATTGCGCTCCGCAAGGGCGAGGAAGGCCTGAAGAAGGCTGTCAATGACAGCGTCGCCGCAATGGTCGCCGACGGTTCACTCGACGCAAGCTCGAAGAGCTGGCTGAAAGCGCCGCTCAACCCTGAAAATCTGAAGGACTGACGAGGCCGGCCTCCCGCTCAGCAGAGCATGATGCCGAAAACCGTGAGCGATTGCGGTGGCATCATGCTCCAATTCTCTGGTTGAGAGGCGGATCCGGATTTCGAACCGACCCGGCCCGGATCATCCGGCCCCAAAGGACAAGCGATGAGATACAGCCTCGATTTCAATTGGCTTTGGGACGGAATGGGAGCTCTGGCTTATGGCGCAGGCACGACGCTTGCACTGACAGCCTCGACAACGATGCTCGGGATCGTTCTCAGCGTTCTCGGCGCGGCCGCGCGCCGAGGACCTTATCCATGGTTGCGCAAGGTCGTCGGCCTGTATGTGGAAGTCATGCGCAATACGCCATTCCTGGTGCAGCTGTTCTTCATCTTCTTCGGGTTGCCTAGTCTGGGCATTCGCCTCGATCCGATTTCTGCCGCCGTACTCGCCATGACCCTCAACATGGCGGCCTACACGATCGAAGTGGTCGGGGCCGGGCTCGATGCCATACCGAGAGGGCAGAAGGAAGCGGCGCAGGCACTCGGTCTCCGGCCTCGGCTGGTATTCTTCAAGATCGTCATGCCGCAAGCGCTCGCCATCATCTTCCCGGCGCTGACAAGCCAGATCATCATCATGATGCTGGAATCGGCGGTGGTTTCGCAAATATCCGTCCGCGAGCTGGCGCAGGAAGCCGATCTGCTTCAGTCGCGCACCTTCCGCTCCTTCGAGACCTATCTGGTGGCGACGGTGATCTATCTTTCAATGTCCGCCGCACTTCGCCGGCTTCTTTTCGCCGGGAAACGCCGTTTTCTGGGAGCTGGTCTGGCATGATCGAGTTCACGTTCTGGGACATTCTGCGCAATCTCGTCTTCGCGACACGCTGGACCCTGCTGCTTTCGCTCGCGGCCTTTGCCGGCGGCGCCATCGTTGGCCTGGCGATCCTATCTGCACGGATATCGAAAATGCGCTGGCCGCGCAGCTTGGCGTCCGGCTACATCGCGCTGTTTCAGGGAACGCCGCTACTCATGCAGCTCTTTTTGATGTTCTTCGGCCTGCCGATGCTCGGCTTCCGGATCGAGTCATGGACCGCCGCCGTCTGTGGCCTGACATTCTATGCCAGCGCTTATCTCGCCGAAATCTGGCGGAGCGGCGTCGAAGCGGTGCCGCGCGGGCAATGGGACGCCGCATCCAGCCTGGGTTTGCATCGTCTCCTCGAACTTCGCCTTATCATCCTTCCGCAGGCTTTCCGGATTACGCGCGCGCCGACCGTCGGGTTCCTGGTCCAGTTGATCAAGAGTACCGCACTGGCCTCGATCCTCGGCTTCGAGGAACTGCTGAAAACCGCAAACGCCATCAACAACGCGACCTTCGAACCTTTCAAGGTCTACGGTCTCGTCGCGGTGATCTTCTTCGCCCTGTGCTATCCGCTAACGCAATACGCCAGAATTCTGGAGAAGAAAGCGGCGTTTGGCTGAGTGCCCAAAAGGCCGATGCCGGTTGAAAAGCTGGTGCGCCGCGCAGCGGCGACGCTGCTCTCGTTCAATCACACAGAACTCGCCTTGTCCAGCAATCGGAACGTCCTGAGAGATCGCTTCAATGACCGACACACAAATCCGTATTCTCGATGCCCGGACGACGGGCGAGCTTCTCCCTTTCGGCGCGCTGGTCGCGAACTTGCGGCAAGCATTTGCCGAAGGCTGTGTTGTCCCGGTACGGCATCACCACACGATAGCCAACGGCGACGAGCCGGACGCGACGCTGCTTCTGATGCCGGCCTGGCATGAAACGCACCGGTCCGAGCGCTATCTTGGCATCAAGATCGTTACCGTCTTTCCGGGCAACACGGCGCGCGGCATTCCCGGTTTGACCTCGACTTACATGCTCTATGATGGCCGCACCGGGATGCAGCTTGCGCTCCTTGACGGAAACACGATCACGGCGCGCCGTACGGTAGCGGCATCGGCCCTTGCCGCGGACTATCTCGCCCGAAAGGACGCGAGCCGTCTGCTGGTGATCGGCGCGGGCCGCGTCGCGGGTCTCATACCCGATGCCTACCGCGCCGTCCGGCCGGTCGCACAGATCGATATCTGGGATATCGATCCCGCCAGCGCAGAACGGCTGGCACGGAGCCTCCGGCAACGGGGACTCCAGGCCACTGCCGTCACGAATCTGGAAGCCGCGGCGCGGCAAGCCGATATCGTCAGCGCTGCGACGCTCGCGACCGCACCGCTGATCCGGGGCGAATGGCTGAGGCCGGGCACCCATGTCGATCTGATCGGCGGCTTCACCCCGGCGATGCGCGAGGCCGATGACGAGGCGGTTCGGCGCTCCTCGGTCTATATCGACACTCACGAAGCCCTTCACGAAGCGGGCGATCTGGTTCAGCCGATCGGCGCAGGCGTCATTTCTCAAGATGCGGTGCGTGCGACATTGAACGAGCTGTGCCGCCGGGATATTCCGGTGCGGGTGTCCAACGATGAGATCACTCTCTACAAGGCAGTCGGAACGGCGTTGGCTGATCTTGCCGCCGCAACGATGGTATATGAAGCCGCCTTGATTGCCGGCTGACATCTTCGGGCCCGGCGATCGCGAATGATCGATCCGACCTAAGAAACGAACCGCCACACCGTGGTCTTCTTGATTTCGCTATCCTCCAGCGCCCGCGTTACCGGCACCTCATAGACCGCGCAGAATTCCAGCCGATCTCTAGGCAGGTAGCTGCGCCCGGGATCGCCGACCAGCACCAATTTGCCGTCGGCCGCCAGCCTGGCGAGCCAGGGAACGAGCGCAGCCGCGAGAGCGCTGTCGTAGAAGACGTCGCCGGCAAGCACGATATCCGCATCAACGGCCTTGCCGATCAGGTCGGCGCCGGTAAATCCGAGCGAAACGCCATTCACCTCGGCATTCAGCCGGACCGCCGTCTCCGCCCAGGGATCGATATCACAGGCCGAGACCTCAAGGGCGCCGGCCATGACGGCCGCAATGCCGACGAGGCCGGAACCGCTGGCGAAATCCAGCACGCGCTGGCCGCCCACCATTTCCGGGTTATCGAGGATGTAACGGGCCAGTCCCTGGCCGCCCGCCCAGGCGAAAGCCCAGAAGGGCGGCGGCAGGCCGATCGCTTCGAGCTCCTCCTCCGTCTTCAGCCAGAGCTCATGCGCCTCGCTCGCCAGATGAAGCGAAATTTCCGGCACATGCGGTGGCGCCATCACGCTGGTATGGGCGCGGATGAAGGCTTGCGGATCGGTTTTCACCGCGGCGGATTGTCCAGCCCGCCCATGCGGCAGACTTCGGCCCATTCGTCATCCGTCACCGGCTGCACGGAAAGGCGCATGGAGGTGACGAGCGCCATCTTGGCAAGCTTCTCGCTCGCCTTGACGTCCTTCAGCGTCACCGGCTTCGGCATGTCCATGACGGCGCGGATGTGGACGCAATCCCACTTCGGATCGCCCTTGGCGGTAGAATCGGGCTGCGACAGGGCTGAGACTTCGACGATCCCGACGATCTCCAGCCCGTCATTGGAATGGTAGAAGAAGCCCTTGTCGCCGATCTGCATCGCCCGCATGTTGTTGCGCGCCAGATAGTTGCGGACACCCGTCCATTCCGTGCCCGTTTCGCCGGCGTCCTTCTGCTGCTCCCAGGACCAGGAGGCGGGTTCGGATTTATAGAGCCAGTGCGCCATGCTTATGCTTCCGGTTTGTTGAAGACCCAGTTGTAGGCCTTGACGTCAACACTTTCGAACAGCCCGGCCTTGGCGTAAGGATCGGCATCGGCAAGCGTACGCGCCGCCTCTTTCGATGCCGCTTCGACGATGATCAGGCTACCGCAGGCCTTACCCTCATCATCGAGAAACGGGCCGGCGATCTTCAATATGCCCTCGGCGTTTAGCCCGTTCAGATACTCAAGATGCGTCGGCCGCGTTTCCATGCGCACGTTCAAATGTCCGGGCTTGTCCTTGCAGAGAAGGGCGAAAAGCATGTCTGTCTCCTATTCGGTGGTGATCGGGCGCGTCATCAATTGCTCTATCGCCTCTGATATATCGAGCTTGCCGTCGATGATGGCGGAAATGGCATCGGTGATCGGCATGCTGATCCCAAGCTCGGCCGCAAGCCGCGCGGCGACGGAAGCGGCAAGCGCGCCTTCGACCAGCGCGCCCTGCAGCGGATCGACCTTTTCGCCGCGCCCGAGCGCGATGCCGAAGCGCAGGTTTCGCGATTGATGGCTGGTTGCCGTCAGCACCAGGTCGCCGAGCCCCGAAAGCCCGCGCACCGTATCGGCCTGCCCCCCCTTGGCGACGACGAAACGCGACATTTCTGCAAGCCCGCGGGCAATTAGCGCCGCACGGGCGGAATCGCCGATGCCGCCGCCTTCGACGATGCCGCAGGCGATCGCCAGCACATTCTTCAACGCGCCGCCGAGCTGAACGCCGATGCGGTCGCTCGAGGCGTAGAGCCGAAAGGTTCGGCCTGATATCGCCTGGGCGAGCCGCTCCGCAGTCTCCAGGTCAGCTGCCGCGATCGCCATCGCCGTCGGCAGGCCCTTGGCGATATCGGCGGCAAAACCCGGGCCGGAGAGCACAGCAACGGCATGGTCGGGCAGTTCCCGTTCCAGCATGTCGGTCAGAAGATTGCCCGTCGCGCGCTCGATGCCCTTGGCGCAAGTGACGACAATGGCGTCCTTCGAGAGATAGGGGCCGTATTGCCGGGCCGCATCGGCCTGCGCCTGCGACGGCATCGCAAAAAGCACGATGGAGGCGTCGGCGACTGCTTCCGCCTCGGCGGCAAATTCCAGCGTATCGGGCAGGAGAATGCCGGGCAGCGCTGCATCATGCAGGCGTTCGGCCTTCAGATCTGATATCAGCGACGGATTGCGCCCGACAAGCGTCACCGCGCTGCGGCCGGCAAGCGCGATGACGGCGGCAAGCGCCGTTCCGAAAGCCCCCGATCCGACAACGGCGATATTTTCGCTCATGCCTTGGCCCCTCTCTTTCCGAATCCGATCAGCGTTTCCGCATTGGAATCAAGCGGCCAGCGCGAACGCGGCTGGACGTCGAGCGGATCAGGCGCGGCACCCGTCGCCATCCGCTCCAGCCCCGCCCAGGCGATCATCACGGCATTGTCGGTGCAGAGGTGCAGCGGCGGCGCGATGAAGCGGAAGCCGTTTTTGTCGCATAGTGTCTGCAGCGTGCCGCGCAATTCGAGATTGGCGGCGACACCGCCGGCAACGACAAGCGCCGGCTTTTCGCCAGTCGCCGGGGCAGCCGCTGGAAATGTCGCGGCAAATTCCGTCTTGAACCGCTGCAGGCCGCGGCCGATCCGGTCCTTCAGCGTCCGCGAAACCGCCTTCTGGAACGACGCGCAGATATCGGCCACGTCCTGATCGCTGAGCGGCGCGATATCCTGCGCCGCCTGCCGCACCGCCGTCTTCAGGCCGGAGAAGGAGAAGTCGAGCCGCGCCTCGCCGACCAGCGGCCGCGGAAACGCGAAGCGATCGGCATTGCCGTCCCGCGCCATCCGTTCCACCGCCGGGCCGCCGGGATAGGGCAGACCAAGCAGCTTTGCCGTCTTGTCGAAGGCCTCGCCGAGCGCATCGTCGATCGTCGTGCCCCAGCGTTGATAATCTCCGACACCGCGCACCAGGATGAGCTGGGTATGGCCGCCGGAGACGAGCAGCATCAAATAGGGAAAGGAAAGCCCGTCCGTCAGCCGCGCCGTCAGCGCATGGCCTTCGAGGTGGTTGACCGCATAAAGCGGTTTGCCGGCGGCTCTCGCGATCGCCTTGCCGGTCATCAACCCCACGAGCAGCCCGCCGATCAGCCCCGGCCCTGATGTGGCGGCGATGGCGTCGACCTCGTTGAGCGACACATTGGCGCGCTGCAGCGCCTCCTCGATCAGCTCGTCCAGCGCCTCGACATGGGCGCGCGCAGCAATCTCCGGCACCACGCCGCCATAGGCGCTATGCTCGTCGAGCTGGGACAGCACCACGTCGGACAGCACCTTGGAATGCCCCTCCGCATCACGCTCGACGACGGCGGCCGCGGTCTCGTCGCAGCTCGTTTCGATGCCAAGGATGCGCAGAAAGGGAACCATGAGGCCTGTTCGTTGATTGCGATGGGATGGAAACCCGTTTACGAGAACTCCGGTAACAACGGAACTGAGCGGATGCAAACAAAACCTTTCCGGATCGGCACGCGCGGCAGCCCGCTGGCGCTCGCTCAGGCGCACGAGGCCCGCGACAGGCTGATGGCGGCGCACCATCTGCCTGAGGAAATGTTCGAGATCGTCGTGCTGACGACCAAGGGCGATCGCATCACCGACCGGTCGCTCTCCGAGATCGGCGGCAAGGGCCTGTTCACAGAGGAGCTCGAACAGCAGCTTGCATCAGGCGAGCTGGATTTTGCCGTGCACTCCGCCAAGGACATGCCGACCCACCTGCCGGACGGCCTTCATCTTTCCGCCTATCTGCCGCGCGAGGATATTCGCGACGCCGTCATCGGCCGCACTGCGCGCAAACTGATCGACCTGCCGCATGGCGCCACCGTCGGTTCCTCGTCACTGCGCCGCCAGGCGCTGATCCGCCGCATGCGGCCGGATATCAACGTCGTGACTTTCCGCGGCCTGGTGGAAACGCGCCTGCGCAAGCTCGAAGAGGGCCAGGTCGACGCGACCCTGCTGGCGCTCGCCGGCCTGAAACGCCTCGGCAAGGTCGAGGTGATTACCGATATCCTCGACCCCGACACCTTCCCCCCGGCGCCGGCGCAAGGGGCGATCTGCATCGAAAGCCGCATCGGCGACACTGGGATCGACGATCTGCTGGCGCCGGTCAACGATGCCGCGACCTTCGACACCGTCTCCTGCGAACGAGCCTTCCTCGCCGCCCTTGACGGCTCCTGCCGCACGCCGATCGGCGGTTATGCCGTCTGCGAAGGCGACCTGATCCGCTTCTCCGGCCTCATCATCACCCCCGATGGCCGCAGCCAGCATGCGGTAACAACAGACGGCCACCGCCGCGATGCGGCCGCACTCGGCACCCGCGCCGGCCAGGACGTGCGCGCCAGGGCCGGCAGCGCCTTCTTCGACGACTGGCACTGAGGCCGCCATGCGCGTGCTCGTCACCCGCCCCGCGCATTCGGCGACGAAAACCGCACAACGTCTGCGCGATATGGGCCACGAGCCGCTGCTGCTGGCGCTGCGCCGGCCGGTGCATGACAGCGCCGCAGCCGCAGCCGCGCTTGCAAGAACCAGCGGCGCGATCGCCGTGACCAGCGCCGAAGCCGTCAGGGTCATCTCCGTTCTTGGCGAAACACTCCGTGCGCATCTTGCCCGCCCGCTTTTCGCGGTCGGCGAGATGACGGCGGAAGCAGCCCGTAGCCTCGGATTCCAGTCGGTCGCCTCTTCCTCGGGCAATGGCGGCGATCTCGCCGATCTCGTCGCCGCACGGGGGATCGATGATTTGCTCTATCTTGCCGGCTTGCCGCGCGCCGAAACCTTCGAAGCAGGATTACGTCAACGCGGCATCCGCTTTTCGATTGGAGAATGCTATCGCATGCAGCCGATTGCCCCCGGCCCGGCCGAGATCGAAGCGGTTTTTGCGGGCGGTCGGCCGGATGCGGTTCTCTTCTATTCCCGGCAGACGGCCGACGATTTTTTTGGCGTAGCGGAACTTCGCTCGGCCCTGCCGGAGGAAAGCGGAATCCGCCTTCTCTGCCTCAGCGAAGCGGTGGCTGAAGCCGTTCCGGCAGCCTTGAAAAAAAACGCGGCGATTGCGCCGATGCCGGATGAGAAAAGTCTTTTGTCGCTGCTTTGAATGCTTTAGCCGCCCAAATTTGATCTAACCTCTTCCCTTAATTGGCATCACTGTCTAGTTTCGTTGCAATGCAGGATAAAGAGGACCTCATGGTATCGGGAAACCCGCCACGCCATTCGAAGAGCGCCGACGAGCCGGTCACGATCGACCTCGAAGCACAGGATTTCGCCTCTGCAGCCGATACCGAAAAGCCGGTGGAGAATGATGTCGGCGACGCCGCCAACAGCGCCGCCGGCGCCGGCGTGACGCCCGAAACCGAGGCTGCGCCGCAGTTGGAACAGGGACGGGCCGAGCAGGAAGACGCCGAACACGAACAAGCCGAACACCAGGACCGGCCTGCGGTGCCCGAGGAGCCGGCAGCCCCCGAGCCTGACTTCATGCCTCCTCCCGAACAGCCGCGCCGCGCCGCCACCTCCGGTCTCATCGCCGCCGGCATCTTCGGCGGCCTCGTGGCGCTGCTTGGCGCCGGCGCCATTCAATATGCCGGCTATCTCTCCGGTTCCCCCGCGCCGCAGGCGACCTCGCCTGATGTCGCCGATCTCTCAGGCGAGATCGACGGCCTGAAACAGACCGTCGCCAACCTCGCCGCCAATCCGGCGAGCGCAGATGATGGTGAGATTGAAAAGCGCCTCGCCGCGCTGGAAACGGCTGCCAAGGCGCCGGCAGCCGCCCCGGCCGATTCGGCAAATGTCGAGACGCTCAACAAGAAGATTGCCGAGCTGAGCGGTCAGCTCGACCAGTTGCGCTCGACCCTGGCCCAGTCCTCCGAAGAGCAGACGAGCAGCGGCGCCGATATCGCCAAGCGCCTCGCCGAGGCCGAAAAGAAGCTGAACGAGCCGCGCGAGGATGTCGCCGTCGCCAAGGCGATCGCCGCGGCCGCCCTCAAGGCGGCGATCGATCGCGGCGGGCCGTTCCTGGCCGAGCTCGATACCTTCGCCGGCGTCGCAGCCGACGATCCCACCGTCGCCGACCTGCGCGGCTTTGCCGAAACCGGCATTCCCTCACGCGCCGAACTCATGCGTCAGGTTCCCGATGTCGCCACCGCGATCGTCGAAGCCGTCAACCAGCCGGATCCGAATGAGAGCTGGTCGGACCGGCTGATGTCGAGCGCCAAGTCGCTGGTATCGGTCCGCCCCGTCGGCAATATCGAAGGCGACAGCGTCGAAGCCATCGCCGCCCGCATGGAGGATAAGGTGAAGAGCGGCGATCTGCCGGGCGCTTCCGCCGAATGGAACAAGCTGCCGGCTCCCGGCAAGCAGGCTTCCACCGCCTTCAAGCAGTCGCTCGAAGCGCGCATCCGCGTCGAGGAACTGGTCGGGGGCGCGCTGTCGAAAGCGGTTTCCGGCACCGGCAAGGAAGGATAAGACCATGCTGATCCGTCTTGTCGCCTTCGCCCTCTTCGTGTTGGCCCTCGCCTATGGTTTCTCCTGGCTTGCCGATCGTCCCGGCGACCTCTCGCTGATCTGGGAGGGCCAGATCTATCAGACGAAGCTGATCGTCGCCGCCAGCGCCATCATCGCTCTGGTCGCCGCCGTGATGATCACCTGGTGGTTCATCCGCCTGGTCTGGACCTCGCCGCATTCGGTCACTCGTTATTTCCGCGCCCGCAAGCGCGACCGCGGTTATCAGGCGCTGTCGACCGGCCTGATCGCTGCCGGCGCCGGCAATGCGCTGCTCGCCCGCAAGATGGCAGCCCGCTCGCGCGGTCTCATCCGCGCCGACCAGGAGCCGCTGATCAATTTGCTCGAGGCCCAGGCCGCCCTCATCGAAGGCCGCTATGACGAGGCGCGCGCCAAGTTCGAGGCCATGGCCAACGATCCAGAAACACGCGAACTCGGTCTGCGCGGCCTGTATCTGGAAGCCCGCCGCCTCGGCGCCAACGAGGCCGCCCGCCAATATGCCGAGAAGGCTGCCGACAGCGCGCCTTATCTGCCCTGGGCCGCACAGGCAACGCTCGAATATCGCAGCCAGTCCGGCCGCTGGGACGATGCGATCCGCCTGCTCGAACAGCAAAAGGCCGCCCGCGTCGTCGAAAAGGCCGAGGCCAACCGTCTGCACGCGGTCCTCTTGACGGCGCGGGCCGGCGAAAAGCTGGAAGGCAACCCGACCGGCGCCCGCGACGACGCGCAGCAGGCACTGAAGCTCGCCGCCGATTTCATTCCGGCAGCCCTCATTGCCGCAAAGGCGTTGTTTCGCGAGGGCGGCGTGCGCAAGGCCGCCTCGATCCTCGAACAGGCATGGAAATCGGCGCCGCATCCCGAGATCGGCCAGGCCTATGTCAGGGCCCGCAGCGGCGATTCCACGCTCGACCGGCTGAAGCGCGCCGAACGACTGGAGGGGCTGCGCCCGAATAATGTCGAATCCCTTCTCGTCGTCGCCCAGGCCGCACTCGACGCGCAGGAATTCGCCAAGGCCCGCGCCAAGGCGGAAGCGGCAGCGCGCATGCAGCCGCGGGAAGCCGCCTTCCTGCTGTTGGCCGACATCGAAGAAGCCGAGACCGGAGACCAGGGCCGGGTGCGCCACTGGCTGGCCCAGGCGCTCAAAGCCCCGCGTGATCCGGCCTGGGTGGCTGATGGTTTCGTCTCCGACAAATGGCTGCCGGTATCGCCCGTGACCGGCCGCCTCGACGCCTTCGAATGGAAGGCGCCCTTCGGTCAGATCGAGGGTCCGCTCGAAGACGGTTCGGCGCCGGCCTCGATCGAGACCGCCCTGAAGACCTTGCCGCCGCTGCGCGACGTCAGGCCGGAAAGTCCGGTCAACGACCATCGCATCATCGAACTGGAACGCGCCGCGACGATCGCCGAGGCCGTGCGCCCGGCGCCGGCACCGGCACCGGCGAAACCGAAGCCCGTCGAACCCGTCAGCGATAAAGCGCCTGCACCGGGCGAAGCGAAACCTTTCTTTGGCGGCCTGCCGGATGATCCCGGCGTTCGCGACCCCAGGGTGGAACCGGGACCCAAGACACGGCTCCGCCTTTTCTGAAATGGAACGAAAACCGCATGTTCGAACGCTTTCAGGCATTCTTCCAGAAGCTCACCGCCGACCACCCCAGGAAAGGTTTTGCCCCTGACGACCCCCGCATCGCGGTGGCAGCCCTCTGCATGCAGGTCATGGAGGCCGACGGTCAGATCAAGGCCAGCGAGAAGAAGCGGCTGCGCAAGCTGTTGAAGGAGCAATATGCACTCGACGGCAAGCAGCTGGATGCCCTGATGGCGGCCGGCCTCGCTGCCGAAAGCACCGCCGTCGATTATTATCGGTTCACCGCCGACCTGAAACGCCATCTCAATACCGAGCAACGGCTGGAGCTGATCGGCATTCTCTGGGACATCGTCTATGCCGATGGCGAACGCAGCGAAATGGAAGACCATGTGATCTGGCGAATCGCCGATCTGCTCGGCGTCTCCTCACGCGAGCGCATCCAGAAGCGGCAGGAGGCGGCCGCCAGGGTGACGGATGTCCGGGTTGCGCAAGATGATAGCGACTGAGCAAAACACGAACCACGACCGGCGCCCGATCCTCATCGTCCTGCACCAGGAGCGGTCGAGCCCCGGGCGTGTCGGCCAATTGCTGGTCGAGAAGGGTTATCGCCTCGATATCCGCCGCCCGGTTCTCGGCGAAGTGCTGCCGACGACGCTTGAAAACCATGCCGGTGTCGTCGTCTTCGGCGGGCCGATGAGCGCCAATGATCCCGAGGACTTCGTCAAAAAGGAGATCGGCTGGATCGATGTTCCGTTGCGGGAAAAACGCCCCTATCTCGGTATCTGCCTCGGCGCGCAGATGCTGGTGCGTCATCTCGGCGGCAAGGTGCAGTCGAATGCCGACGGCTCGACGGAGATCGGCTGGTATCCGCTGCACCCGACCGAGAAAGGCCGCCTGCTGATGCATTGGCCGAAGATGGTCTATCACTTCCACCGCGAAGGCTTCGAACTGCCGCACGGCGCCGACCTGCTGGCCGAAGGCGATGCCTACCCGAACCAGGCTTTCCGCTATGACGGCAACGCCTGGGGCCTGCAGTTCCATGCCGAACTCACCCGGGTGATGATGCATCGCTGGGTGGTGCATGGCGCGCACCGCTTCATCCTGCCGAACGCCCAGCAGGGCCGCGAACATCTCGAAGGCCGCATGCTGTTCGATGCGCCGCTGAAAGCCTGGCTGAACGAATTCCTGGATATCGTCTTCGAAGGCAAGCCGGCAAAGGCCGCATCCCCGATCACGCTTCCCGCATAGAGCCCCACCGCTGGCAGCGCGCGCTATTATGTACTGGGCGCGTCGAGCGTATCGATCCTGCGCAATTTGGGGAAACTCGAAGCCCAGATCGCCGCCACCGCCAAAGTCCCGATTCCGCCGATAACAACCGCCGGCACCGCGCCGAAGATCGATGCCATCGTACCCGCCCTGAATTCCCCGAGTTCGTTCGAGGCGCCGACGAAGACCATGTTGACCGCGTTGACGCGGCCGCGCAGCTGATCCGGCGTCCAGAGCGCAATCAGGCTCTCGCGCACATAGACCGACACCATGTCGGCCGCCCCCATCAGCGCCAGCGCCGCGATCGAGACTTCGGTGTTGGTCGATAGGCCGAAGACGATGGTTCCAACGCCGAACAGGGCGACGCCGATGAACATATAGATGCCGGCGCGGTGTTTGAGCGGATAGGCGGCCAGGAAGATCGCCATGACGATGGCGCCAAGCCCAGGTGCTGCGCGCAGCAGCCCCAGCCCCCAGGGACCGAGCGTCAGGATATCGCGGGCGAAGATCGGCATCAGTGCCGTCGCCCCCCCGAGCAGCACGGCGAAGAGATCGAGCGAGATCGCCCCGAGCACTACTCTTTCGGCGCGGATGAAGCTGAAGCCGCCGAGGATCATCGCCCAGCTCTTGGTCTCGCCCGTGGTCTTTTGCTCCGGCTTCGGGATCATGTAGAGAAGCGCCGCACCGAGCACTGAAAAGATCACCGCCACCGTATAGGCGGTCGTCGCGCTGACGCCGTAGAGCAGGCCGCCGATCACCGGCCCGGTGATCGCGGCGAGCTGCCAGGACGACGAGTTCCAGGCAATCGCATTGGAAAGTGCGTGCTCCGGCACGAGATTGGGCGCCAGAGACTGCACCGCCGGCGACATGAAGGCGCGTTCGATGCCGAAGATCAAAAGCACGGCGAAAACCGGCAGCGGCGTGAAGGTTCCCATGACGGTCATGACCAGCAGCGCCAGCGTGCAGAGCGCACTCACCAGCGAGCAGAGTGCGGCGATCGCCCGACGATTGTACCGGTCGGCCACCGAACCGGTGACGAGCATGAGCAGCAGCGACGGCAGGAACTGTACGAGACCGATCAGGCCGAGATAGATCGCCTTGCCCGTCTGGTCGTACATCTGCCAGCCGACGGCGACGCTGACGATCTGCTGCGAGAAGGACAGCAGGAAACGCGCGAAGAAGAACCGCGTGTAGGACGAATGCCGGAACGCGGCAAAACGGTCTCCGGTGGGCGAAAACGACATGGATGTTTTCCGAGGAGACGGGCGCCGGAATAGCTGCAAGGCCGCCCGTTAAACATGATTCACCGCGCGTTCCCACACGGCACTTGCTCGTTTAGTCACCAATGTCTACATGTCTGTCAACAACGAATTGGAGAAGACGATGTTTGCGCTGTTTCAAACCATTGATTTGGCTTTGAATATTTACACCTGGATCCTGATTGCCAGTGCCATTTTTTCCTGGCTCTATGCCTTTAACGTCATCAACTCCAGCAATCAGTTCGTCAATTCGGTCGGCACATTCCTCTATAACGTCACCGAACCGGTGCTGAAGCCGATCCGCAGCCGCTTGCCGAACCTTGGCGGCATCGACATTTCGCCGATCATCCTGCTGCTGATCATTTTCTTCCTGCGCACCTTGCTTTGGACAACGCTGTACCCGCTGGTCGCTTGAGCCGTCCCTGGAGCCTTTTCGGCGATCATCTGCGCCTCGCCGTCCGGCTGACGCCGAATGGCGGGCGTGACGGCATCGATGGCATCGAGGCGGATGGAGAGGGCGAAACGCACCTGAAGGCGCGCGTCACATCAGTCCCGGAAAAGGGTAAGGCCAACAAGGCCCTGATCCTTCTCGTCGCGCAATCGCTGCGCATCCCCAAATCCAGCATCAGCCTCGTCTCCGGCGACACCGCGCGCAAAAAAATCCTCCGGATCGACGGAGACCCGGAGGATTTGGCAAAAAAACTAGAAGCACTTTTCGGCTGAGCGATCAGCCCTTTGTCTTGGCGCGCTCGACGGCTTCGAGAATGAGCTGGCCGGCTTCCTTGGAATCGCCCCAGCCGTAGATCTTCACCCACTTGCCCGGCTCCAGATCCTTATAGTGCTCGAAAAAGTGCTCGATCTGCTTCAGCGTGATCTCGGGAAGATCGGTGTAATCCTTCACCTTCTCGTAGCGCAGCGTCAGCTTCGGCGACGGCACGGCGATGATCTTCTCGTCCTTGCCGGAATTGTCTTCCATCTTCAGGACGCCGATCGGGCGCACATTGATGACGCAGCCCGGAACCAGCGGACGGGTGCTGGCGATCAGAACGTCGATCGGGTCGCCATCCTCAGACAGCGTGTGCGGCACGAAACCGTAATTGCCCGGATAGGTCATCGGCGTATAGAGGAAACGATCGACCACCAGCGTGCCGGCTTCCTTGTCCATTTCGTACTTGATGGGATGGCCGCCAACCGGAACCTCGACGATAACGTTGACGTCCTCAGGTGGATTATTACCGATGGAAATGGCGTCGATGCGCATAGGAACTCCCGCGAGGTTGAATTGCTGGCAGCCAGATAATCAGTTTCATGTCGCAACGCAACATTTGAGATCACCAATGCGTGATGGCGCCGGCGCAGAGAGCTCGAATCTTTCGAATAGGAAAACAGGCGATTGCTGACCAAGCCGGTCAGTTCCAGATGAAGCCGATCTTCTTCAACTGCTTGTGGTCGAAATTTTCCATGCCTTCGCAGAAATCGACACCGCCGTGATGGCGATAGAAACGGCCGGCGGTCTCGTTTTCCTCGAGGCACCAGACGACCATCCCGTTGCAGCCGAGCGACTTCAGCAGCCGCCGCGCCTCGCCGAACAGCATGCGGCCGAGACCGATGCCCTGATACTCCGGCCGAAGATAAAGCTCGTAGATTTCGCCTTCCTGCGGCAAAGCGCGGGCGCGGTTGAGGCCGAGAGTCGCGTAGCCGGCAACCGTTCCGGCGACATCGAGAACCAGCAGCGTCGCCGGTCCGCGCGTCGCCTTGCGCCACCAGTTTTCACCGCGCCGCTCGATCATCTGCGTCAGCGCCCGATGTGGGATAATGCCTGCGTAAGTGTGCTGCCAGGCAAGCCTGTGCGTTTCCGATATGGCTCGGGCATCGTGTGGTTCGGCCCGCCGAACATCGATCGACAACGTCTTCATAACGTTTACTCTGGTCCCGCCAAAGGCAATTAACCATATGCGGTCAGCGCATCGTGATCGATTGCCCACAGACTTGATATGTGGACGACGGATAAAATTTAACGCTTTTTTAACGATTGTCACAAGTCGGAATCAGCGCGGCGCACAATAAAAAACCCCGGCACGAAGGCCGGGGTTTCAAAGGGTGTTTGAAGCTCTCAGAGAGCCGCTTTGGACTTTTCGAAACGCTTGCGATCGTTTGCGTCGAGATACATCTTGCGCAGACGAATATTCTTCGGCGTCACTTCCATCAGCTCGTCATCCTGGATCCAGGAGAGCGCGCGATCGAGGGTCATGCGGATCGGCGGCGTCAGCTTCACCGCTTCGTCCTTGCCGGCGGCGCGGATGTTGGTGAGCTGCTTGCCCTTCAGCACGTTGACTTCGAGGTCGTTGTCGCGCGAATGGATGCCGATGATCATGCCGGCATAGACCTTTTCACCCGGCTCGATGATCATCGGGCCGCGATCTTCCAGGTTGAACATCGCATAGGCGACGGCTTCGCCGGAAGCGTTGGCGAGCAGAACGCCGTTGACGCGGCCACCGATCACACCCTTGTAGGGCTGGTAGTCGTGGAACAGGCGGTTCATGATCGCCGTGCCGCGCGTATCCGTCAGCAGCTCCGACTGGTAGCCAATCAGGCCACGGGTCGGTGCGTAGAAACGCAGGCGAAGACGGTTGCCGCCCGACGGACGCAGCTCGACCATTTCGGCCTTGCGCTCGGACATCTTTTGCACAACGACGCCGGAATGTTCTTCGTCGACGTCGACGACGACCTCCTCGATCGGCTCCAGAAGCTGACCGCTTTCATCCTTGTGCATCACGACGCGCGGACGCGACACGGCAAGCTCGAAGCCTTCGCGACGCATGGTTTCGATGAGAACGGCAAGCTGAAGTTCGCCGCGGCCAGATACGTAGAACGAGTCCTTGCCTTCGGCTTCTTCGATCTTCAGCGCGACGTTGCCTTCGGCTTCCTTGAAGAGACGGTCGCGGATGACGCGCGAGGTCACCTTGTCGCCTTCGGTGCCCGCCAGCGGGCTGTCGTTGACGATAAAGGACATGGTCACCGTCGGCGGGTCGATCGGCTGCGCCTTCATGGCTTCCGAGACGGCCGGATCGCAGAAGGTGTCGGCGACGGTCCCCTTGGAGAGACCAGCGATCGCGACGATGTCGCCCGCATGTGCTTCTTCGATCGCGGTGCGCTCAATGCCGCGGAAGGCGAGAATCTTGGAGATGCGACCGGTTTCGATCAGCTTGCCATCCTGGCCGAGAACCTTGACGGCCTGGTTCGGCTTGATCGAGCCCGATGCGATGCGGCCGGTGATGATGCGGCCGAGGAAGGGGTTGGCCTCGAGGATCGTGCCGATCATGCGGAACGGGCCTTCTTCGACCGTCGGCTCCGGAACATGCTTGAGCACCAGGTCGAGAAGCGGTGCAAGACCCTCATCCTTCGGCCCTTCCGGATTGACGTTCATCCAGCCGTCGCGGCCCGAACCGTAGAGGATCGGGAAGTCGAGCTGCTCGTCGGTCGCGTCGAGATTGGCGAAAAGATCGAAGACTTCGTTGATGACTTCTTCGTGGCGGCCATCGGGACGGTCGATCTTGTTGATCGCGACGATCGGGCGAAGGCCGACCTTCAGCGCCTTGGAGACGACGAACTTGGTCTGCGGCATCGGCCCTTCGGAGGAGTCGACGAGAACGATCGCGCCATCCACCATCGAGAGAATACGCTCGACCTCACCGCCGAAGTCGGCGTGGCCGGGTGTATCGACGATGTTGATACGGACACCCTTCCACTCGACCGAGGTTGCCTTGGCGAGAATGGTGATGCCGCGTTCTTTTTCGAGATCGTTCGAGTCCATCACGCGTTCAGCGACACGCTGATTTTCGCGGAACGAGCCGGACTGCTTGAGAAGCTCATCCACCAGGGTCGTCTTGCCATGGTCAACGTGCGCGATGATCGCGATATTGCGAAGTGCCATATGTGAAATCTCTGAGGCTGCGGCGCACGCTCTTGAGGACGCGCCTATTGGTTTGGGGCGTCCATACAGTTTTTTTTGCGTTTGCGAAAGAGGGGAACGCGCAAAAGCTGCGGCATGGCCGCCGCCATGCCGCATCGAAGCGTGTCATCAAATTGTCTTAGGCGTCGCTGCCTGTCAATTCCTCGAAGGTCGAAAGCCCCTTTTTCACTAGCATCGCATCCGGGCTCGGCAGCTTGCCGCGGAAGGCCTTGTAGGCGTCCTCCGGATCAATCGAGCCGCCGACGGAATAGATGTTTTCCCTGAGCTTGCGCGCCATCTCGCCGTTGAAGGCGTCGCCCGTTTCCTCGAAGGCGGCAAAGGCGTCGGCATCGAGCACCTCCGACCACATATAGGAGTAGTAGCCGGCCGAATACCCGCCGGAGAAAATGTGCTGGAAGTGCGGCGTCGCGTGGCGCATGACGATCGATTTCGGCATGCCGATCTCGGCCAGCACTTCGGCCTGCACCGCCATTGGATCCTCGACGGCCGTTCTCGTGTGGAACGCCATGTCGACAAGCGCCGATGAGGTGAACTCGACGGTGTTGAAACCGGCATTGAAGGTGCGGGCGGCCAGCACCTTGTCGAGCAGCGCCTGCGGCATCGGCTCGCCGGTTTCGACATGCACGGCATAGCGCTTCAGAATAGCGGGCACCGTCAGCCAATGCTCGTACAGCTGCGATGGCAGCTCTACGAAATCGCGCGAAACGCCGGTGCCGGAGACCGAGGGGTAGGTGACATTCGAGAGCATGCCGTGCAGCGCGTGGCCGAATTCGTGGAACAGTGTGCGCGCATCATCGAGCGACAGCAGCGCCGGCTTGCCCTCGGCCGGTTTGGCGAAGTTGCAGACATTGTAGATGATCGGCAGCTCGCCATGGCGGCCGTTCTTCAGCTCCAGTCTGTGCTGCGATTGCAGCGAACTCATCCATGCACCCGATCGTTTCGAGCCGCGGGCGAAATAATCGCCGAGGAACAGCGCCACCAGCCGGTCTTCGCGGTCCTTGATTTCGAATACCCTGACATCCGGATGATAGACCGCCACGCCTTTCTTCTCGACGGCGCGGATACCGAACAGCCGGCCGGCCACATCGAAGCAGGCCTCGATGATCTTCTCGAGCTGCAGATAGGGCTTGAGTTCAGCCTCGGAGAAATCGAATTTCCGCGCCCGGATCTTTTCGGCGTAGTGCCGCCAGTCCCAGGGCATCACCTCGTGGTTACGCCCCTCCTCGGCGATCAGCGCCGATATATCGACCTCCTCCTCGCCGGCGCGTTTGACCGCCCGCGCCCAGACCGCTTTCAGCAGGTCATTCACCGCCTCCGCCGTTTTCGCCATTGTGTTGTCGAGCTTCAGCTCGGCGAAATTGCCGTAACCAAGCAGGCTCGCCACCTGATGGCGCAGTGCCAGCGTTTCCTTGATGACGGCGCGATTGTCCGTCTCGCCGTCATTCTCGCCGCGCGCCACCCACGCCTTGAAAGCCTGCTCGCGCAGGTCACGGCGCTCCGAAAAGGTCAGGAATGGCTCGATGATCGAGCGTGACAGCGTCACCGCATATTTGCCCTCCTCGCCGCGTTCGCGCGCAGCTGCGGCCATTGCGTCGCGCAGGAATTCCGGCAGCCCGTCGAGCTCGGCTCCATCAGAGAGCACCAGTGCCCAGGCTTTCTCGTCGGCCAGCAAGTTCTGGCCGAATTGCGTGCTGAGTCCGGCAAGCTTTTCATTGATCGCTGCGAGTTTCTCCTGCTCGGCCTTCTCGAGCTTGGCGCCTGACTTGACGAAGCCTTTCCAGTGGCGCTCGAGCACGCGTGTCTGTTCGAGCGTCAGGCCGAGGCTTTCGCGTTTTTCCCAAAGCGTGTCGATGCGTGCGAAAAGTGCGGCATTCATGCCGATCTTCGAATAGTGGCGCGACATCTTCGGGGAGATTTCCCGCTCCAGCGCCTGGATCACATCATTGGTATGGGCGCCCGCCTTGTTCCAAAACAGCGCCGAGACGCGCGACAGTGCATCGCCGGCGATCTCCAGCGCCGTGACCGTATTGTCGAATGTCGGCGCCTCGCCATTTCCGGCGATCTCGTCGATCTCCCGTTCATGGGCGGCAAGCGCCGCTTCGAAGGCGGCGGCGAAATCGCCGTCATCGACAGCATCGAAACGTGGCAGGCCGTGTAGACCGTCCCAGTTGACCAGCGCCGGATTGAAATCAAGGGGAGAAGGCATCGAAGAATTCCTTTTTGGCATGCACGGGTTCGTCAATATAGGAGAGCTGTCGTAGAATTGGTATGCGGGCAGGGCCATTTGCCTCGCCTGCAAAATCTGGTGGACAAAAATTGACGCGCTAGAATTAACCAACCGTTAACGATTGACGCGAATCAGGGCCGAGCGCTAGTTTCCCCATGTTTCTTCTTGTCCGGGGACATGCGCCATGGAAATTTTTTCTGTGCGGTCTTCTCAGAGTTTGCTATTTAAAAACAATCCTAATAACGCAAAAAGTTCGAAGACCTCTGATATTGAAATCGAGACCAGAGCTTCCGCCCCGGCCTCATTCCAGCTCGACGACAATCTCGACGAAGGGCCGGATTTCACCGCGGTCAGCCCTGGCGAATTGCGCAATTACGCGCGTCAGAGTTTCGACAGCGGCCTGATCGACCAGAGCACCTACGCCGCGATCTCCGAGCCGCTGCCGATGCATGCGATCGATCCGCTCGGCAATGTCATCGATCTTTCCAGTGTCACCGACGGCACCAGCTTCAATTTTCTCGATTATTACAAAAATCAGTTGCAGATCGCCATGTCGATCGGCGATCCCGATGAGGTCCAGACGCTGAAATCGATCGTCAATTTCCTGGATAGTTGAATTAAGCCTTGCGCCAGCCGATGAGGCCGGGGGTTGCGTGCCAGAGTGCCTGGGCAGCAAACCCCATGAAAAGCACGCCGGAGCAGCGCACAATCAGCCGTTCATGCGCGCGATAGAAGCGCCGCACCGCGCCGGCGCCGATGACGCCGATCAGGATGATGTCTGCCGTCACGAAGCCGACGAAGGACACGCCGAGAAGCATCGGCAATGCCTCGAAATCAAGCGCCCCGGCCGAGCCCGCAACCAGTGCGGTGAAGGTGGCGAGGGCCACGGGATAGCCCTTCGGATTGGTGACGCCGAAGATCAGCCCGCGACGAAACGGCCGCTCGACCACCATGAGAGCCTGTCCCTCGGCTTTCGGCTTGGCATTGACGGCGCTCCAGCCGATCCAGGCGAGATAGAAACCGCAGGCAAGGCCGAGCAGGTCGAAGACGAAGGTTCCGATCGTCTTCGCGCCAACGATCGCGATCAGCGCCAGCGACGACCAGATCAGATCCCCGACCAGATGCCCCATCATGAAGAAGGCGCCAGCCTTGCGGCCCTGCCCGGCACCGATGCCGAGCAGCTGCAAGAAGGCGGGCCCCGGAATGAGCACGTAAAAGAGCGCCGCCAGAAAGGCGCCGAAGACCAGGGACTGCGTCATGGAGATGCTCCGGAGGATGATCGCGGCAGAGTAAGCCATCCCGGGCATCCGTCAAGGGCGGCGAATGCCGATGAAAAGGGGATGAGGTAGCAAACGCCGCTGGCGGTAGCTGCCGGCACGAAGCGGACGCAGCCGAATTGAGCCACTATGTCGGAGTGACCTCTAATGGTGCGCGCTGTCGATCGCCGGGACAGTGAACTTCACAGCCTTTCCGCCAAGCACCTCGTGTTCCGGCGTGGCGATTTCGATCAGCACCTTGTGTTCGCCTGGCGGCAAGCCTGTCAGGACTACAGCGCCGGTACCACCCGCATCAGCCCACCGCCAAGGCAGGTCGTCGATGCTGACATGGAGATGGCCGGCCCTTGGCGAGACGTCGCTGGCGCTGGCGCCAAAGATTGGCAGGATGCGGAAATTCTCGGTTCGATAGGGAATGATGACCACCGCTCTGCTCGCCAGTGGTCCCGGAAGGGGCTGATCCACGAACAATTGGGGCGCAGGCTCGTCCTTGATGGGAAGAAACTGCGTGGCTCCGGGATGCGGTGTTTGCGCGTAGACGGGTGTGCTGGCGGCAAACAGAAGACCTGCCGTTGCGAGAGCTCTTGCGATCACGGTCATGACAAAATCCTGCGTAGTGCGCCGGTTATGACCGACGACTGTCGGGACGCCGGCGCAATGTTGGGGTGGAGAGCGCTTGATCGGAGACCGATCAAGCGACGTTCAGTTCGACGGCGATGTTGCCCCGGGTGGCCTTGGAATAAGGGCAGAGCTGGTGAGCACTTTCGATCAGGGACTTGGCGAGGTCCGCCGCGATGCCCGGCAGCCTCACATTAAGCCGCGCCTGCAGCACATAGCCGTCGTCATTCGAAACCAGGTCGATCTCGGTATTGATGGCGGCGTCGGCGGGGACGCGCAGCTGGCGCTCGGCGGCCGCTCTCCCGATCGCACCGAGGAAACAGGCGGACCAGCCCGCAGCGAAGAGCTGCTCGGGATTGGTGCCCGAGCCCGCGGAACCGGGCGGGGACAATTTCACGTCGAGGCGCCCATCGGAACTGCGAGACGCGCCATCACGCCCGCCGATGGTGTTGGTGGTGCCAGTGTAGATGACTCGACATTCAGATACTCCTTGTTGGTTTGACGAACGCCGCCCAGGATCAAGGGGGCCGCGCGATGACGAGAAGATGAGCGTCGCAAGTCCGGCTTAGTAGTGAGCTGAAACGAGAGTGAGCCTCTCATTTTCGATCGGCATGTGAGCAGCAAAGATCATATCCGCAGCGCGCCAGGCGATCGGCGTAGACAAGGCCAGTCACACTGGGTGCATGAGTGGTGGAGCTTGGGGCGCGTTGGCGACAGGGGAGTTTGTCGCTTCTCGACCGATCTCACGGTTTCCCGGCCGTTGAGACCTTTCAGGATTCAAGAGGCTGGCTCTCGGGTTCTCTCGCTACCGCCGATGCCGGAATTGCGCGATCGTCACAGCGCCAACCCGGGGTCGCAACCGCTGAAGCGATCCCGCTTTCACATCCAGCCGGGAGACCGACATGAACACGGATTTCAAACGTCGTCTTCGCTCTGTCGATGGGCATCGTAACGACAGAGCTGATTTCCTTCACGCTGATTGCGCTCAATCTGGGCTTTTCGAAAGGATTCGCCCTGACATGGCTCCGCTCGTGGAGCATCGCCTATCTCATCGTCATTCCCGCCATCCTGCTGGTCGGTCCCCGCCTTCAGGCGCAGGTCGATCGCGTCGTTCGTTGAGGCGAAAGAGGAGCCACCGAGATGACAATGATGGGCGACTACGGCATATCGCCATAGTTGCTGCAAGCCGCGCGAAGCCGGGGCAGCGCCCAATCGACGAAGGCACGCACCTTGAGGGCGAGTAAGCCCTGACGCGAATAGACGATGTTGATCGGCTTGGACTCGCCGCCATAGTCCTTCAAAATCTGCACGAGCGCGCCCGAGGACACTTCCTCCGGAACTTGATAGTCGAAGAGCCGGGCGACGCCGGCTCCATTGAGCGCGGCGGCGACGCAACTGGCGGCCGTGTTCACCTCGATCCGGCTCTGGGGCAACAGTTCGACGGACTTCCCGTCGATCTCGAAACTCCAAAAGAACGACCGGTTGTGGAACATGATCCCATCGTGATTGATAAGCTCGGTGGGATGTTGGGGAACGCCATGCCGTTCCAGATAGGCCGGGCTCGCGCAGGTCAACAGACGAAACTCGCCGGCCTTGACGGCGTGGAGCGAACTGTCGACCAAATCACCAAGCCGGATGGCGACATCGACCTGTTCATTGACGAGATGGACAGAGCGGTCGAGTGAAAGCACGTTCAATATCACCTCCGGATGCTTGTCCATGAAGTCGAGTGCAATCGGCAGGACATACCGGTGGCCAAACTCGATCGGCATCGTGACGGTCAGCAATCCCCGCGGCGTCTGATACTCACCTGACGCCCTGCGTTCGACCTCCTCCAGATCGGCAATAATCTTGCGCGCCGCGTCGACATAGTCGCGACCGGCATCGGTGAGTTGCAGGTTGCGGCTTGTTCGGATGATAAGGTTTGTGCCGAGATATCGCTCCAGATCGGCAACCTTGCGGCTGACGCTCGGCAGCGGTGCGTTCAGCTTCCGGCTGCCCGCCGACAAGCTCCCGGCGTCAACTACGGCAAGCAGAACCCGCATTGCATCAAGCCGATCCATAACGCCCCGACAATTAGAAGCCTTGATATTTGAGGATATGAGGAATCGCTTCCGGTGAATAGGCGGCACAGCGCGGTTGCCCCAGAAGTGTCGCGGCCACATCGCTGCAGGCGACGCTCGAGAAGCGGGGAGCAATGGTCGGGGCATTGCACCATCATCGCGCCGGATAGGCCTCCTGCCGTTCAACTCGGCTTCGGAGCAGAACTGATTGGCGATTGCCTGGATGAGCGTCGAGAGGGTGGTTCTCATTTTCGCTGGCTACCGGTCAGGGCTTTCGGCAAGTAACTTTCGCCCATTCGATCAAGGGTTTCCCTTGATAGCGAACCGACTGTCGGCGTCACCGGAGTCAAGGCTCAGCGACGCAACTTCAAGAGGGTGAACATTATGGACAGACTCTTCCATGTTGGCGTGTCAGCCGCTCTCTTTGCGGCCTTTGCCTTTTCGCTCAACTTTGTTGTGCCCTTCATCATCGGTGACTATTCCACCTTTGATTTTGCCCTCGTCCGTCATGTTGTCTCGGGTCTGGTGGGGTTCTACATTCTGTTTTCGGAGAAGCGTGTAATGCGCCACGTCACGCTTCGGAACTGTTTGCAGGCCATCTGGCTCGCCTTCGTCGGATATGTCGGCTACTTCCTGACGGTGACCGGAGCGGCCGTCTTTGCCGGCCCGGTAATCGCTCCGGCCTTTCTCGGTCTGGTACCGATCGTATTGATGGTCATTGGCAACCAGCGTCAGGGATCATTGCCGTGGCGATCCCTGATGATGCCTTTGGCGCTGGTGCTGGTCGGCCTTGTTCTCGTCAATGGCACGGCATTCACGGTTGAAGGATTGAGCTCCGTCGAATCATTGTGGGTTGGCGTGCCGCTAGCGCTTGCTGCCGTGGGGCTTTGGGTCTCGTTCGCGCTCGCCAATCAGGCTGCACTCGCCGCCCGACCAGACATGCCCTCCAGTGTGTGGTCGGCGCTGATATTGGTCGGAGGTGGTGTCTTGATGCTGGCCTTCTATCCCGTCGGTGCCGAGATCGGCCTCTTCCAGCTTCCAGCATTGGGGTTCGGCTGGAGTGCCGCCGGCAACCTGTATATCTGGGGTGCATCGTTCGCGCTGCTGGCAACCGTAGGCGGCGTCTGGGCCTGGAACATTGCGTCACGGAGCCTGCCCGTCGCCCTGGCGGCGCAACTGATCGTTTCGGAAACAGCCTTCGGTGTCATTGGGGGACTTGTCGTGCATGCTCGTTGGCCAACCCCGATCGAAGTCGCTGGCGTGGTTGTCCTGATCGCCGGCGTCGTTCTGTCAGTGCGGATTTTCTATGATCGCCAATTTGCATCGGGAAAGACATTGCTTGCGCACGAATGATCTGCCGAATGCAGAGCCAGGAAGAGGCGCGTCCTTCTGGTCGCTCAAATTCGCCGATCGAACACAGCCACCGGCGTCTTCAGCCGATAGAGCGTCGTCGGTCGCCGGGCCCGCTCGGTCTGCCGTTTTTCGCCCTCGACGACTTCGAGCAGCTCAAGATCGTTGATCTTGCGGCGAAAGGCGCTCTGGTCCAGTCGCTCGCCCATCACCGTTTCATAGATGGCCTGAAGTTCGGACATTGTGAAGATCTCGGGAAGCAGCCTTGCCGGAATGGTCGAATAGGCGCCCTTGCCGCGCAACCGCTCCAGCGCCGCTTTGAGGATCTCATTGTGGTCGAAAGGCAGTTTGCCGGCGGCCTCGGCCGGCCGCAATTCCAGAGGACTTGTGCCGCCCTCCAAGGCTCCCTGTGGGACCAGCGCAAAATACGCAATCGATACCGACCAGTCGCGGGGGTCGCGCCGCGCCGAAGCGAAGGTTGCGAGTTGTTCGAAGAATATGCCGCCGAGCCCCGCCTTGACGCTGAGGATACGCCGCACCGCCGCCTCGGCATCGGCGTCCTCATCGATGTGCAGATAGCCGCCGATCAGCGCCGGAACGCCGGCAAACGGCTCGGCGGACCGAGGCAGCAGCGCGGTGCACAATCGTCCTTCGTGCAGCGTCAGCAGGACGATGTCGACCGTCACGATCGGCCGTGCGAATTCAGCCTCTGCCATCAGCATCTTCCTGGTTAATGCACACCCGGAAATGTGCAGCGATTCCGGGTTGGCGACACAACGCGCTTTCGCGTTCTCCGGCTCTCATACGCGCCATCGGAAAAAATGACAATTTGCAAATAGCAACTTGCAACATGCACTTTGCAAGTCTATATAGGTGATGACGAAGGGCAGTAGGCAAACGCCTGAGCCTGATCGCCAAGGCAACAGCAAAGGAGTGAAACCATGGGTATGGGACGTTTCAGCACAACCGACTGGGCGGCCTACAATGCACGCCATGTGGATGGCCGCAGCCGGTCGGAAGTATTCGGGGCCACCGGCATCGATCCGCAGTTCGACCCGGCGCGCTTTTCCACCCGCGAGAGCCGCGACAGCCCCTACAATCCACAATCGACCCCGATTATTCTGGCCTCGGATGTGACCGGCTCGATGGGCATGATCGCCCACGAACTGATGCGTGGCGGGCTCATCACCCTGACATCGGAGATCTACGACCGCCGTCCGGTATCCGATCCGCATATCATGGTGGCGGCGGTCGGAGATGCGGATACTGATGTGGCACCGTTGCAGGCTACCCAGTTCGAGGCCGACATCTCGCTTGCCAGCCAGATCCGCGCCTTGTGGCTGGAAGGCAATGGCGGTGGCAATGACGGCGAGAGCTACAGCGCCGCCCACCTTCTGGCAGCGCTCAAAACCTCGACCGATGCCTTCGAAAGACGCGGCCGCAAGGGCTATCTCTTCACCATCGGCGACGAGCCGGTTCACAATGGCCTGACCGCCCCTCAGATTGCCCGCATCTTCGGCATCGCACCGCCGCGCGGTCTGAGCGCCCGGGAATGCCTGGCGATGGCGCAAAGATCCTATGAGGTCTTCCACATCGTCATCCGCGAGGGCTATGCGGCCAGGAGGCTCGGCCGGGTGCTCGAAAGCTGGCAGCCGCTGCTGCCCGGTCGCACCTTCGTGCTCGATGATCACAGGCGCATTGCCGAGCTGGTGGTTTCAATCATCGAAATCACCGAGGGTCGTGACGCCGACGACGTAGCCGCCAGTTGGCCGGGTTCGGCGGCTGCAGTCGTCGCCAAAGCCATCGGCGAACGCCCGAAGCGGCACCTGCTGCCGTTCTTCTAATCCAGGACAGTGCTGCGCGCTTTCCCCGGTTATTTAAAACCAAAGGTTGGAGCGGTTCTGAGCTGCCATAAAGAGCTGAACCGCTCTGCCCATATCTTCCAGTACAAAAGCCCCGGCGCCCTCCGGGACCCATTTTGAGGAGCAGAACATGAGCACCCAGGCACAAGCCGTGATCGGCGCGCTTTATGGCGACGAAGGCAAGGGGCTGATGGTCGATCGGCTCGCTGCAGCCACGCCGGGAGCCGTGGTGGTTCGCAGCAATGGCGGTGCTCAGGCCGGCCATACCGTGGTCGATCCCGCCGGGGTGCGCCATGTCTTTCACCACATTGGCGCGGGCAGCTTTGCCGGTGCTGCCACCCATTTCAGCCGCTTCTTCGTCGCCCATCCGATGCTGCTGCTCGATGAATTGACCGCCCTCGGCCAGCTGGGTGTGGAGCCCGAGATCAGCAGCGACCCGCGTGCCCCGGTCACCACACCCTTCGACGTCATCATCAACCAGGCCTTGGAGCTGGCGCGCGGCACTGCCCGTCACGGCAGTTGCGGCCTCGGCTTCGGCGAGACCATCGAGCGCAATCTGCGCCCGGAATTCGCTCTCTCGACGAAGGATCTGTTTCGCCCCGATCTGCATGCCCGGCTTGTTTCCATTCGCGATGCCTGGGTGCCCGTCCGGCTGGCCGCGCTCGGCATCACCGCCCTGCCCGCGGAACTGGCCGCCGCACTGGCTGACGACATCACCACCGCCCGCTTCGAAGCCGATTGCGCCGCCTATCTCGACCGCGCCGCGCTCTGGCCCGACCGGCGGCTGTGCGAACGCGGCCCTGTCATCTTCGAAGCGGCACAGGGTCTGGAGCTTGATCAGGACCGCGGCGTGTTTCCCCACGTCACCCGTTCGAATACCGGGCTCGCGAACATGCTCGCGATCTCAGTCGAGGCCGGCATCACAGAGCTGGCCGCGACATATGCGACGCGCTGCTACACCACCCGGCACGGCGCAGGTCCCCTCAAGGGGGAAGTTCCCGCACTATCAGGCATCAATATCGTCGACCCCACCAACGCACCGAACGAGTGGCAAGGTACTCTGCGGCTCGCTCCGCTCGATCTCGACACGTTGCGCCAGGCCATTGCCCGCGATCTGACGTTGGATCGCGGCGGCATAACAATCAGAGGCGGACTGGCCGTCACCTGTCTAGATCAGGCCGAAGATGGGTTTGCCATCACGGATCACGGCGAGGCCATCCGGCTTGATCCTGCCGAAGCGGCGTCCGAGATAGCCGATCTTGCCGGCCTGCCGCTCTGGGCCGAAAGCTGGGGACCGCGTCGCGGCGATGTCAGGCTGCGTATGGATGCAGCCGCCGCGTGAGCCACGGCAAAAAAAGAGCCCGCGCGGCAATGCCGGCGGGCTCCTATTCAACTCGAAAAGCGAAGCGTGATTACTTGACGAGGTTGCGCTTGCCGAGCGTGCGCAGGCGCAGCGCATTGAGCTTGATGAAGCCGGCCGCATCCTTCTGGTCGTAGGCACCCTGGTCGTCCTCGAAGGTGACGAGCTTGTCGGAATAGAGCGACTTTTCGCTTTCACGGCCGATGACCATGACATTGCCCTTGTAGAGCTTCAGCGTCACTTCGCCTTCGACATGCTCCTGGCTCTTGTCGATCAGCGCCTGCAGCATCTCGCGCTCCGGCGAGAACCAGAAGCCGTAATAGATCAGCTCGGCGTAACGCGGCATGATCTCGTCCTTGAGATGGGCCGCACCCCGGTCGAGCGTGATCGATTCGATGGCGCGGTGCGCCGAAAGCAGGATCGTGCCGCCGGGCGTCTCGTAGACGCCGCGCGACTTCATGCCGACGAAACGGTTCTCGACGAGGTCGAGACGGCCGATGCCGTTATCGCGTCCGTAATTGTTGAGGGTCGCGAGCAGCGTCGCCGGCGACATCTCGACACCGTTGATCGAGACGGCGTCGCCCTTGCGGAAGCCGACCTTGATCACCGTCGCCTTGTCGGGCGCAGCCTCAGGCGAGATCGTGCGCATATGCACATATTCCGGCGCCTCCTGAGCAGGGTCCTCGAGAACCTTGCCCTCGGAAGAAGAATGCAGAAGGTTGGCGTCGACGGAGAACGGCGCCTCGCCCTTCTTGTCCTTGGCAACCGGGATCTGGTGCTGTTCGGCAAAGGCGAGCAGGTCGGTGCGGCTCTTGAACGCCCAGTCGCGCCACGGCGCGATGATCTTGATGTCGGGGTTCAAAGCATAGGCGGACAATTCGAAACGAACCTGGTCGTTGCCCTTGCCGGTCGCGCCATGGGCGATCGCATCGGCGCCCGTCTTGCGGGCGATATCGATCAGATGCTTGGAAATCAGCGGCCGGGCGATCGAGGTGCCGAGCAGATAGACACCCTCATAGACGGCATTGGCGCGGAACATCGGAAAAACGAAATCGCGCACAAATTCCTCGCGCACGTCCTCGATATAGATCTCCTTGATGCCGAGCATCTCGGCCTTCTTGCGCGCCGGCTCCAGCTCTTCGCCCTGGCCGAGATCGGCGGTGAAGGTGACGACTTCGGCGCCGAGCTCGGTCTGCAGCCACTTCAGGATGATCGAGGTGTCGAGGCCGCCGGAATAGGCGAGCACGACTTTCTTCACGTCTTTATATGATGCCATGATGATGAGGTCCGTTGCATAAAAGGCCGGCGAAAACCCGGTATCGCGGCACTTTTAGCGAGATTGACGCGTGACGCAAGGGCAAGTGCGGCACCGCCGGCGCGATAGCGTTGACAGCGCGAAAGCGGAGCCCATATTCGCCAACGTCAGAGCAACGACCGAGGAGGGGCTCCCCGTGACGAATATTCAAGACATTTTCAAGAAATCCAATGTTGCAGTCGTCACCGGCGGCGCGTCCGGCATCGGCCTGGCTGCCGCAAGACACTTTGCCAAGGCCGGCATGAGCGTGGTCATCGCCGATCTCGGCGGCGACCGGCTGGCGGGCGCCGCAGACGAACTCAAGGCCATTGCCGGCGAGGAAGAGGTGATGGCGGTCGAGACCGACGTCGCCAGCCGGGACTCCCTCGAGGCGCTCGAACGCGCCGTGCTCCAGCGTTTCGGCCGCGTCCATGTGCTAATGAACAATGCCGGCATCGGCCCGGAAACCTCGATCTTCAGCCCGCAGGCGAATTGGGACCATATCTTCGCCGTCAACCTGATGGGGGTGATCAATGGTACGCGCACCTTCGGCCCGAAGATGCTGTCGCATGGCGAGCCTGGGCTGATCATCAACACCGGCTCGAAGCAGGGTATCACCACGCCGCCCGGTAATCCCGCCTACAATATCTCAAAGGCCGGGGTGAAGGTCTTTACCGAAGCGCTCGAGCACGAGCTTCGCAACATCGAAGGCGCGAAAATCTCCGCGCATCTTCTGATCCCCGGCTTCGTCTTCACCGGCCTCACCAAGGGCGACCGCGCGGAAAAGCCGGCCGGCGCCTGGACGCCGGAGCAGACTGTGGATTTCATGGTCGAGAGCCTCAAGCGCGGCGATTTCTATATCCTGTGCCCCGACAATGACGTGGCCCGCCCGGTCGACGAGCGCCGCATGGCCTGGGCTGCTGGCGACATCATCGAGAATCGCCCGCCGCTGTCACGCTGGCACGAGGACTATGCCGACAAGTTCAAGGCCTTCCTCGAACAGAAATAATGGCACTCATGCATGTCGCCCGGAAGTGTGCAGCGGTTCCGGGATAATGACATGCATAAAACAACAGCGAATGAGCGTGGCATGGATCAAGTTTAATGCGACGCGCATTCGAAGGTTTGATTGGTAATTTTCTGAAAGCCGGGTAAAAAATCCTCCGATCTTCCCGGCTTTCAGAGCGTGTCATGGATTTCCTGCCCAGCCTGTCGACTCTTTTGGCCTTTGCCGCCGCGACCCTGCTGCTCGCCGCGACGCCGGGTCCCGACATGACGCTGTCGATCAGCCGTGCGCTAGCCCAGGGCAAGAAAGCGGCTCTTTTCGTCGTCATCGGCACCAGCCTCGGCATCGTCGTCCACACCATGCTGGTCGCCTTCGGAATTTCGGCGCTGATCACGGCCTCGCCGACCGCCTTCCTGTTCCTGAAGACCGGCGGCGCCGCCTATCTGCTCTGGCTGGCGGTGCAGGCGATCCGCTTCGGTTCGAAGCTCACTGTCGCCAGGGTCGAGGCGCAGAAGGGCACGGCGCTTGCGAACATCTCGTCGGGCTTCTGGGTCAATCTTCTGAACCCGAAGGTCATTATCTTCTTCATGACCTTCCTGCCGCAATTCGTCAGCGCCGGCGACCCGGCCGTGACGCAGAAGCTGCTTTTCCTGGGCTTCTGCTTCATCCTGTTCGGCATGCCGGTCAATGCCGGCGTGGTCCTTGCTGCCGACTGGCTGGCCTCCTGGCTGCAGAACAACAGGAAGGTGCTGCGCGGCATGGACTATACCTTCGCCGGCGTCTTCTCGATCTTCGCCGCGAAGATCCTGCTCACCCAGGCCAGATGATCAGCGGATCCGCTGTCGGTTAACCGATCAGCACGCTGTTGGCTTAGCCAATCAGCAAAGCATCGTCGTCGAGCGTCTGGCCGCGCATCTTGCGGAACATGGCGATCAGGTCCTCGACTTGCAGGTTCTTTCGGTTGTCGCCCGCCACGTCGAGAACGATCTCGCCGCCATGCAGCATGATGGTGCGGTGGCCGTAATCCAGCGCCTGGCGCATGGAATGCGTCACCATCATCGTCGTCAATTTGCGCTCGGCAACGATCTTCTGCGTCAGGTTCATCACGAACTCGGCCATGCCGGGATCGAGGGCGGCCGTATGTTCGTCGAGCAGCAGCACTTCGGAACCGGCAAGCGTTGCCATCACAAGCGACACGGCCTGCCGCTGCCCGCCGGAGAGCAGATCCATGCGGTCCTTCAGCCGGTTTTCCAGCCCGAGATTCAGCTCCGCGATCCGCTCCTTGAAATAATCCCGACGTTTGCCGCCTAATGCCGGCGCAAGCCCGCGCTTTTCGCCCCGGCGGGCAGCCAGAGCAAGATTTTCTTCGATCGACAGCGAACCGCAGCTTCCCGCCAGCGGATCCTGGAACACCCGCGCTACCAGACCTGCGCGTGATGCCGTCGACTTGCGCGTCACATCGCTCTTGCCGATCAGCACCTGTCCCTCGCTCGGCAGGACGTCGCCGGCGAGCACACCGAGCAGCGTCGATTTGCCGGCGCCGTTGGAGCCGATGACGGTGACGAAGGAGCCTTGTTCGATGGTCAGGCTGACGCCGTTCAGCGCCTGCTTCTGCAGCGGCGTGCCGCGCCCGAAAACAACCTTGATATCCTTAACGCTGATCACGATGCGGCACCTCCGCGAAGACGGGGAAGGATGAGCGCCACGGTTACCAGCACCGCCGTCACGAAATTGAGGTCGGAAGCCTGTAGGCCGATGACGTCGCTCGACAGCGCCAACTGGATCGCGATGCGGTAGAGGATCGAGCCGAGCACGCAGCCGATCAGTGCGATCAGCAGACCGCGGCGCCCGAGCAGCGTCTCGCCGATGATGACGGCGGCAAGCCCGACGACGATCGTGCCGACGCCTGAAGTGACGTCGGCAAAGCCGTTCGTCTGGGCAAACAGCGCGCCGCCGAATGCCACCAGCGCATTCGAGATCGCCATGCCGAGATAGATCTGCCGGCTGGTATCGACGCCCTGGGCGCGCGCCATTCGCGCATTGGCGCCGGTCGCGCGCATGGCCAGCCCGGCATCGCTTTCGAGGAAGCGCCAGACCAGGATGAGGGCGACGATCACAAGAACGCCGACGAAGAGCGGCCGCACATAGAAATCGCGAAGGCCATGGCCGAAGAACGGGCTGATCATCGTATCGGCATTGATGAGAGCGACATTCGGTTTGCCCATCACCCTGAGATTGACCGAAAACAGCGCAATCATCGTCAGGATCGAGGCGAGCAGATTGAGGATTTTGAAGCGCACGTTGAGCAGCGCCGTCACCATGCCCGCGCCCGCGCCGGCAGCCATCGCGATCAGAGCTGCAAGCCAGGCATTGACGCCGGCAATGATCAGCACGGCGGTCACCGCCGCACCGAGCGGAAAGGAGCCGTCGACCGTCAGATCGGGAAAGTCGAGAATGCGGAAGGCGAGATAGACCCCAAGGGCGACGAAGGAATAGACCAGTCCGAGTTCGACGGCCCCCCAGAATGCGATTTGGCTCAAGGCTTTCAGCCCCTTTTTCCGTTTCCGTTCCGCATGCCTGCGAAACATTTAGGCTTCCAATAGCATCAGCCGCCCTCGTGTGGAACGAGAGCGGCTGTAAAACTTGACCGGCGGCGGCAGCCGCGCTGTCTATTCGATGACTTTGTTGGCGCGCGAAAGCACGCTCTGCGGCAAGGTGACGCCCATCTTGGCAGCCGCCGCCTTGTTGACGACGAGATCGCTGCCGGCGGCGGTCTTGACTGCGATATCGCCCGGGTTCTCGCCCTTCAGCACACGCACGACAATGTCGCCCGTCTGCTTGCCGACATCGTAATAGTTGAATCCGAGGGCAGCGATGGAACCGCGCGAAACCGAATCGGTATCGGCGGTGAAGAGCGGCAGCTTGCTCTCTTCGGCAACGGCAACGGCGCCTTCGAGCGCAGAGATGATCGTGTTGTCGGTCGGGATATAGATCGCATCGGCACGGCCGACGAGGGCGCGAGCCGCACCCTGGACCTCGGCCGATTTTGTGGCGGCGGATTCCACCACCTTCAGGCCGGCCTTTTCGGCCTCGGCCTTCAGCACGGCGAGGAGCGAAACGGAGTTGGCCTCGCCTGAGTTGTAGAGATAGCCAACGGTTTTCACATCAGGCAGGATTTCCTTGATCAGCGCCAGGTGCTCGGCGACCGGTGACATGTCGGAAAGGCCGGTGACGTTACCGCCGGGCTTGTCCATGTTCTTGACAAGCTGAGCGCCGAGCGGATCGGAGACCGCAGTGAAGACGACGGGAATGTCGCGCGTCGAGGAGACGACGGCCTGAGCCGAGGGTGTGGAGATCGGCACGATCACATCCGGCTCGTCGCCGGCGAACTGGCGGGCGATCTGGGCTGCGGTCGCCGGATTGCCCTGCGCCGACTCGAACACGAATTTCAGGTTCTCGCCTTCCTTGTAGCCGGCGGCCGTCAGCGCATCGAGAACGCCCTTGCGGGCAGCGTCCAGCGCCGGGTGCTCGACGATCGCCGTCACGGCAACGGTCACGTCATCGGCCTTTGCAGGCAGCGAAAGCGCCAAAGTGGCGGCAAGAGCGAGCAGAATCGGGCGCATTATATCCTCCTGATTGATTTTGGCGGCACTATTAGGAAAAGCGCATGCTTAAATCAATGCAGGAGAATTGTAGCGAGGATCAAACTTGCTGATCAGTCGTCGGCGCCGTGATTGGCGATCATCATCGCCTCGAAGGCCAGGCGCTCGGTCTTACGCATACGTTCGGATTCCGATTTCAGCTGGCCGCAGGCTGCCAGAATATCGCGGCCGCGCGGCGTGCGGATCGGCGAGGCGTAGCCTGCCGAGTTGATGAAATCGGCGAACTTCTCGATCTGCTCCCAGTCGGAACATTGGTAATTGGTGCCGGGCCAGGGGTTGAAGGGAATGAGGTTGATCTTCGACGGCACGCCCTTCAGGAGCTTGATCAGCCCCTTGGCGTCCTCCAAACTGTCGTTGACGTCCTTCAGCATCACATATTCGAAGGTGATGCGCCGCGCATTGGAAAGGCCGGGATAGGCCTTGCACGCCTCGATTAATTCCTTCAGCGGATACTTCTTGTTGATCGGCACCAGAATGTCGCGCAGATCGTCGCGCACCGCATGCAGCGAAATAGCCAGCATGACGCCGATCTCCTCGCCGGTGCGGAAAATCTCCGGCACGACGCCGGAGGTCGAAAGCGTCACCCGGCGCCTGGAGAGCGATAGGCCGTCGCCATCCGTGGCGATCAGCAAGGCCTGCTTGACGGCATCGAAATTGTAGAGCGGCTCGCCCATGCCCATCATCACGATATTGCTGACCTTGCGGCCCTCAGCAGGCATGATCGTGCCCTGCGGCGCTTCGCGATCCGGGAAGTCGCCGAGCCGGTCGCGAGCAAGCAGCAGCTGCGACAGGATTTCCTCCGCCGTCAGGTTGCGCACCAGGCGCTGCGTACCGGTATGACAGAAGGAACAGGTCAGCGTGCAGCCGACCTGGCTGGAGATGCAGAGCGTGCCGCGGCCCTCTTCCGGAATGTAGACGGCTTCGATCTCGACCGGGCGGCCGGCGCCGCGCGGCGGAAACCGCAGCAGCCATTTGCGCGTACCGTCATTCGAAACCTGCTCCTCGACGATCTCCGGACGCGCGATGGTGAAATGCTGCTTCAGCATCTCGCGCATGTCCTTGGCGACGTTGGTCATATGGTCGAAATCGGAGACGCCGCGCACGTAGATCCAGTTCCAGAGCTGCGCGACGCGCATCTTGATCTGCTTCTCGGCTACGCCCTTATCCCGGAGTGCCGCCGCCATCTCCTCGCGCGACAGCCCGATCAAGGACGGCTTTTCGAGGCTGGTGGACGTGCGCGCCTGCGGCTTGGTGACATCTATCGCTTCCATGACGGACATAGGCATTCATCCCGAATTCGAACATATAACCGCCCTACAAGCCCGCGGACTTCAGGACAGACCGGAAGACTTGCGAGCACATGGCGGCACATGGGCAGAAATTGAATGGCGGAGCGGCGATTGATATCGCGATCTGTCCGCTGTTGGCGCGGCCTTTAGCATCATTTTGCCCGCGCGTCACTAATGCATGTCGCCCGAAAGTGTGCAGCGGTTTTGGGACAACGACATGCATAACGTCAAAGATCCAAGCGTGTTGCGTGATGCGATACGCTTGGAGATGGAAACGACAAAGGCCGGCGCAAGGCCGGCCCGTGAGATTTTTGCGGGCGAAAAGCCGCTTACTTGCAGCTTTCGATCTGCTTCAGCGCAGCCGAGATGCCCGAGAGCGAATAGCTATAAGAGGTGCCGGTACCCTTGCGCGAGACGGCATTGACCGTCATCGAATGACCGGTCTTCATCGCCGCGACCAGAGCGGGCTCCTGCGCCGCATTCTCGACCCAGCCGGCCTTGTCCTTGGTGAACATCACGAAGGTCTTGTTGTCGATGACGACGTTGATCTTCGAATTTTCCTTCACCGTGTAGCCCATCATCGCCTGCGGCTCATAGGAGATGTTCTGGCCCGGACGTTGCGAGACGATGAAGAAGTTGTCGCCATGGTCGACGCTTGCCGGCTGCTTTGCCGTCGGAACCGACAGCACATAGCAGACGGTGCTGTTGCCCGACTTGTAGGAATAGGCGCCCCATGCCTGGAACTGCTGGATGCGGTTCGGCGCGGCCTGCTGCGCTGCCGCAACTCCGGCCATGACAAGGGTGAGTGCGAGAGCGGATACGATACTTTTTACAAACATGGATTCCTGCCGGTTCTTGCGATCAAGGCCCGAAGCGATCATTGCGGGCGCCGCATAATCACGATCTGCTTTATTTTGACTTAATTCAGGTTACCAAATGGTCAACAATGGCTGCGATTTGTATCTGCCTGTGTCATTTCAGCTCGGGTAACAATTTTCGCCCTTTGACGGTAATGGCCGTGACACCGTGACCCGATGGCACCGGCCGTCCGTTCGGCTGAATTTAAGACACAAAGATTCAGGCAAGAGTTTGACCTTTCAGAATTCCGTTGTACCTCAGTAAAGCTTGGAAATTCGGTCCGAAAATTTCGCCGCAGGGGGCTCGTGAGGGGACATGGATGCCGAGGAAAGACAGCGTTTCGCTGCCCTCGCAAAGGCCGTCGCCAGGGATCGCGACCAGCAGGCCTTTTCCATCCTGTTCGACTATTTCGCACCCCGGCTGAAGGCTTGGCTGATGCGCCAGAAGATGACATCAGGCGAGGCCGAGGAACTGGTCCAGGAGATCATGATCGTGCTTTGGCATAAGGCGGATCTCTACGATTCCACGCGATCTTCGCTCTCCACCTGGCTTTTCCGCATTGCCCGCAACCGCCGCATCGACCTGCAGCGCCGCATCAATACCCGCATCTTCGATGAGACCGACCCGGCCCTGCAGCCGCCGGCCGAGATCGGCGCGGAAGACATCATCGCCAATGACGATCGCGATGCCAAGATCCGCGCCGCCGTCGGCCAATTGCCGGAGGAGCAGCGCGACATGCTGCGCGCCGCCTTCTTCCTCGGTCAATCGCATTCGGAAATCGCCGAATCGACCGGGCTGCCGCTCGGCACGGTGAAATCGCGCATTCGGCTTGCCTTTGGCAAACTGAGGAAGGTGCTGGAGCGCGAAACCGCCTAAATCGTCTTCATCGTTTCCTCAGACGAGTCGGCGAGAACGCGATCGGCGGCCTCATAATGGCCTGGGCGGATATGGCCGCGCACCATGGCGAACGCGGCTGACAGGACGGCGATATCGTCGGAAAAGCCGATGACGGCGAAGACATCCGGGATCATGTCGATCGGCATGACGAAATAGGCGAGCGCTGCGAGAAGCACGCCGCGCACCTTCGTCGGCGTCTGCGGGTCGAGCGCGCAATAAAAACCGGCGACGACATCGCGGGAGAAGGGAATTTGCCGCACAGCCCGCCGGAAGGTCGGCCAGAATTTCTGCCTTACGGTCTTTTCCCGTCGGCTCTGGGTGTCCTCGTCGCCCGGCAACAGGATTTCCCCGAATTTGACCTCATCCATCCCTGCATCCCTTTTGTCCAAGCGAACATATGGTGATGGCGGCCCGCCTTTCAAATGGCCCCGCTTTCAAACCATACGTCGCGCCGCAGCCTTCTCCATGGCCTTGGCGAGCTTGAAATCCAGCTCCGTCAGCCCGCCGGCATCATGCGTGTTCAGCGTCACATCCACCCGGGAATAGACGTTGAACCATTCGGGATGGTGGTTGAGCTTCTCGGCCGTGATCGCTGCCTCCGTCATGAAGCCGAACGCCTCGATGAAATTCGAAAACTTGAATGTCTTCGATATCGCGGAGGCCGCCTCATTCAGTGTCCAGCCCGCAAGCCCGGCCAGTTGCGCCTCGACCGCCGTCCGTTCCAGTTTTTCCATTTTCATGCGATCGTCCTTTCATCTGTCGACAGGTCTACCGATGAAACGCATCAGCATCCTCTTCGTCTGCATGGGCAATATATGCCGTTCTCCGCTCGCGGAGGGAATTCTTCGTCACCTCGTCGCCGAGGCGGGTTTGACTGGCCAGTTTACGGTCGATTCGGCCGGCACCGGCGGCTGGCACGAGGGCGAGCCGCCCGACCGGCGTTCGATCGCCACCGCGCAACGCCACGGCATCGATATATCGGCACAGCGTGCCCGCCGCATCCGACCGGGAGATTTCAGGGGTTTCGACCTCGTCCTCGCCATGGACCGCGACAATGTGGCGGCGCTCGCCGAAATCGCGCCGCCCGAGGCGAACATCCGTCTTTTCGGCGATGCCGCACTCAGAACCGGAGAGGATATCCCCGATCCCTATTATGGCGGCCCGGACGGTTTCGAGCTGGTCTATACCAGGCTCTTGACCGGCTGCAGCAGCTTGCTCGAAACGCTGGGCGTCGAGCGTGCCTCATGCAGCGGGAACACTTCCTCGGTGAGGTAAGGCCCGCCGCCGACCGATTCGCGCGACGACAGCAGCACGAAGCGCGGCGCCGTGAAGGTCGATGTGTGGAAGTTGCCGCGCCCGGCCAGATATTGCACGACATCGTCGAGCCGCGACGATTTGAGCCGCGCCAGCGTCACATGTGGCATGAATTTGCGCGGATCCGGCGGCAGGCCGATACGCTGGCAGATGCGCTCGATCTCGCCCTGCAGGGCGTACATTTCAGGCGATTGCGAAACGCCGGCCCAGACCGAATGCGGTTTCTTCGAGCCGAAGGAACCGATGCCTTCGAGCCGGAACTGGAATTCCGGCCGGTCGATGCGGTCGAGACGTTCTACGATTTCATCGGCCGTGCGGCCGTCGACATCGCCAATGAAGCGCAGGGTGATGTGGTAATTTTCCACATCGATCCATCGTGCTCCGGGGAGGCCACCGCGCAGCAATGAAAGGCTCATCGCCGCATTGCGCGGAATTTCGAGGGCGGTAAACAGTCTCGGCATAACGAGCACTCCCCGAATCTTTTGCAGGTGCTTACACGGAATCACGCAATCAATGAGCGCGCAAGTCCCTATTTCTTCACAGTAGAAATCGTTCCGACGAAATTTGTGACATCGGCTTCCATCTTCCCGACCATAATGTCGACGCCTTTCGCATTGGGATGCATGCCGTCCTCGAGTTTCAGCGCCGCATCGAGCGCCACGCCGTCCAGGAAGAAGGCATAAAGCCGAACTCCGTGTTTCTCAGAAAGTTTCCGGTAAATCGGATTGAAGCGTGCGGCATAATCCGCCCCCATATTGGGCGGCGCCATCATGCCGACGAGCAGCACATCGATGCCACGCTGCTTCAGCCGGGCAATCATCTGATCGAGGTTCTTCTCGCTCACCTCCGGCGGGATGCCGCGCAGCGCGTCGTTGGCGCCGAGCTCCAGAATGACGCCGTCGGTACCGTCGGGCACCGACCAGTCGATCCGCGCAAGCCCCCCTGTCGTCGTGTCGCCGGACACCCCGGCATTGGCGACGGCGACGTCGAGCCCCTTCGCCTTGAGGGCCGACTGCAGCTTTTCCGGAAAGCCGTCGCCGGGAGGCAATTGATAGCCCGCCATCAAACTGTCCCCGAAACCGACGAGATTGATCGTCCGGGCATTCGCTGCGGCGGTAAAGATCAGTGAGACGGCAATGACGGTGAATTGAAGCGCGGCAACTTTAAATCTCATTCTGGCTTCCCTAGATTGGCGAAGTGCCGTTATGCGGCCATTCGATTATGGATTTATATAGGGCGATTTCTGTTGGCAAAAACCATCATCGAGTTGAAGGGCGCCGATCTGACCCTTGGCAGTGCGGCCGCTTCCGTGCACGTGCTGAAGGGGATCGATCTCGATATCGATGCCGGCGAATCCGTCGGCATTGTCGGCCCGTCCGGGTCCGGCAAGTCGACCCTGCTGATGGTGCTTGCCGGGCTGGAGAAGCTCGACAGCGGCGAAATCAATATCAACGACACGCCGATCCACGCGCTGAGCGAGGATCAGGTGGCCGATTTCCGCGGCCGCAACATCGGCATCGTCTTCCAGTCCTTCCACCTGATCGCCAACATGACGGCGCTGGAAAACGTCGCCGTGCCGCTCGAACTCGCCAATGTTCCCAACGCCTTCGAGATTGCCCATCGCGAGCTGAAATCGGTCGGCCTCGGCGAACGGCTGAACCACTATCCCGGCCAGCTTTCCGGGGGCGAACAGCAGCGCGTGGCGATCGCAAGGGCGCTCGCTCCCTCGCCCGCCCTGTTGATCGCCGACGAACCCACAGGCAATCTCGATACCGAGACCGGCCGCCAGATCGCCGACCTCTTGTTTTCCAAGCAGGCCGAACGCGGCATGACCCTGCTTCTCGTCACCCATGACGTCTCGCTGGCCAATCGCTGCTCGCGCCAGATCCGTGTCCGTTCCGGCAGGATCGAAGGCGACAGCGCCGCCCGTCACAGCGAGGCGGCGATCGCATGAGGGTGATCACGCCGCGCGTCTCGCTCGCTTTTCGCCTGGCGCTGCGCGAGCTGCGCGGTGGCATCCGCGGCTTCTACATTTTTCTCGCCTGCATCGCCCTCGGCACCGGTGCGATTGCCGCCGTCAATTCCGTTTCGCAGTCGATCACCGATACGATCGCCACGCAGGGGCAGGAACTGCTGGCCGGCGACGTCCGCTTCGAACTTAACAACCGCGAAGCGACGCCTGAGGAAATGAGTTTCCTCGAAGGCCTGGGCAGCGTTTCGGTGTCGACGGGCCTGCGTTCGATGGCGCGCAAGCCTGACGGTTCCGATCAGGCGCTGGTCGAGGTCAAGGCCGTCGACGATGCCTACCCGCTCTACGGCAGCTTCGTGGCCAAGCCGGATTACCCGCTCGCAGCCCTGCTTTCAGGCCAGGGCGGCACCTATGGCGCCGTCGCAGCCCCGCTGCTTCTCGATCGGCTCGGGCTTGCGGTCGGCGATGAATTGCTGCTCGGCAATGTTAAGCTCAGCATCACCGGCACCGTCAAAACCGAGCCGGACGCGCTGTCGGAAGGTTTCGGCTTTGCGCCGCGTCTGCTTGTCAGCCGCCGGGCACTGGAAGCCTCCGGATTGATCCAGACGGGAAGCCTGGTCGAGCATGCCTACAAGATCCGGCTGGAAGACAAGGGTGCGATGTCGGGCATCCAAGCGCGCGCGACCAAGGAATTTCCCTCCGCCGGCTGGGCCGTTCGCACCAGCGACCGCGCTGCGCCCTCGCTCACCGAAAACATCACCCGATTCTCGCAGTTTCTGACGCTGGTCGGCCTAACCGCACTGATCGTCGGCGGCGTCGGCGTCGCCAATGCCGTTCGCGCCTTCCTCGACGGCAAGCGCACCACAATCGCCACCTTCAAATGTCTCGGCGCACCGGCGCAGGTCGTCGTTCTGATCTATCTCTTCCAGATCGCCATCATCGCCCTTGGCGGGATCCTGATCGGCCTCGTTATCGGCGCCCTGTCGCCGATCTTCGCCGCCCAGTTCCTAGCGCAATTCCTGCCGGTCTCGACGACGCCGACGCTTTATCCCGGCGCCTTGCTGCTGGCGACGCTGTTCGGCATCCTGACGACACTCGCCTTCGCCATCCTGCCGCTCGGCCATGCCCGCGAAGTGCCCGCCACCGCACTCTTCCGCGAACAGGGCTTCGAGGCCCGCCGCCTTCCCTCCTGGCCCTACATCCTGCTGGCCGCGCTGTTCATGGCGGCCCTTGCCGGCCTTGCCGTCGTCACCGCCTATGACCGGTTCATCGCCGTCGTCTTCGTCGGTGCGATCGTCTTCGCCTTCGTCGTGCTGCGCCTCGTCGCGGCGTTGATCGCCTGGCTTGCGCGCCGCAGCCCGCGCGTCAACTCGCCGGCATTGCGGCTTGCGATCGGCAACATCCACCGCCCCGGCGCGCTGACGCCCTCGGTCGTGCTCTCGCTCGGCCTCGGCCTGGCATTGTTGGTAACTTTGACCCTGATCGACGGAAACCTGCGCCGGCAGCTCACCGGCCGCATGAACGAGGGCGCGCCGAACTTCTTCTTCGTCGATATCCAGAGCGCCGAGGTCGATGCTTTCCGTGCTCTCGTCCAGGCGCAGGCGCCGAAGGGCAAGCTCATGGAAGTGCCGATGCTGCGCGGCCGGATCGTCGCTTTTAACGGTGAGGACGTCAGCAAAATGAACGTGCCGGCCGCCGGCCGCTGGGTGCTGAACGGCGACCGCGGCATCACCTATGCCGATACCCTGCCGGAAAATGCCGCCCTTACCGAAGGCAGCTGGTGGGACAAGGATTACAGCGGCGAGCCGCTCGTCTCCTTTTCCTCGGAAGAGGCGCACGAACTCGGCCTGAAGATCGGCGACAAGGTCACCGTCAACGTGCTCGGCCGCAACATCACCGCAAAGATCGCCAATCTCCGCCGCGTCCAATGGGAATCGCTATCGATCAATTTCGTCATGGTCTTTTCGCCGAACACCTTCAGCGGCGCCCCGCATGCATGGCTGGCGACGCTGACGGATCCCTTCTCGACACCGGCCGAAGATGCGGCGATCCTGAAATCCGTCACCAACACCTATCCGACGATCACCAGTGTCCGCGTCAAGGACGCGATCGACATCGTCAACCAGCTGGTTGCGCAGCTGGCGACCGCAATCCGCGCCGCCGCTTCCGTCGCCCTCATCGCCTCGATCCTCGTCCTCGCCGGGGCGCTTGCTGCCGGAAACCGGGCGCGCACCCATGATGCCGTGGTGCTGAAGACGCTCGGCGCCACCCGCGCCATGCTGATTCGCGCCTTCAGCTACGAATATCTGATCCTGGGGCTGGCGACCGCCATCTTCGCGCTGATCGCCGGCGGTGTCGCCGCCTGGTTCATCGTCGCCCGCATCATGCGCCTGCCCTCGACCTTCTTGCCCGATGTGGCGGGGCTGACGCTGTTGACCGCCCTCGTGCTGACCGTCGGCATCGGCCTGATCGGCACCTGGCGCATCCTCGGGCAGAAGGCCGCGCCCGTCCTGCGCGAGCTTTGACCGGAGAACGGCGCTCAAACCCTTCACCTTACGGCGATTTAACCGGCCGGGCCTTCGCAACCCTCTTGTTTGCAAGAGGCGAAAGCCTCATATTGTTTGCAGGCATGCTGGAGCTCCGCAGCGGCGCCCGGGTCGAAAACCCCGACACCGTATCTCCATCGGAGCTTGTAAGAGGAAACTATGGCTGACCTTCGTAACTATCAAAGCCGCGCTCAGACCGGCGAGATGATTGATCAAGGCCTGCGCGCTTATATGCTCAAGGTTTACAACCTGATGGCGCTGGGTCTGGCGATCACCGGTGTGGCCGCATATCTCGGATTCAACTTCGCTGTTCAGGACGGCCAACTCACCCAGTTCGGCGTACTCCTGTTCCAGTCGCCCTTGCGCTGGGTCGTCATCCTTGCGCCCCTTGCGGCCGTCTTCTTCCTGAGCTTCCGCATCAATAGCATGAGCGTGGCCGCCGCACAGACGACCTTCTGGGTCTATGCCGCACTGGTCGGCCTGTCGCTCTCGTCGATCTTCCTGGTCTACACCGGCCAGAGCGTCGTTCAGACCTTCTTCGTCACCGCCGCCTCCTTCGGCGCGCTGTCGCTTTACGGCTACACGACGAAGCGTGACCTGTCGGCGATGGGCTCGTTCCTGATCATGGGTCTTTTCGGCCTGATCATCGCTTCGATCGTCAACATCTTCCTGGCTTCGTCGGCCATGCAGTTTGCGATCTCGGTGATCGGCGTTCTGATCTTCGCCGGCCTCACCGCCTACGACACGCAGCGGATCAAGGAACTGTACCTGGAAGCCGATGACGTCGCCGTGGCCGGCCGCAAGGCGATCATGGGTGCGCTGACGCTCTATCTCGACTTCATCAACCTCTTCATGTTCCTGCTGCAGTTCATGGGCAACCGCAAATAACAGGACGGACTGAGATCGAAAAGGCGGCTTCGGCCGCCTTTTTTATTGCGCTGATTTTCTTCAGATGGTTTTAGAGGGGCTTGCCTCCTGATGGACCCGCCGCCGAAATGTCCTTTCTCCTGCGCGATGGCTCTGAAGCCGATATTCCCGCCATTACCGGTATCTACCGGGAATCCGTCCTGAACGGCACCTCGAGCTACGAGATCACGCCGCCCTCCGAGGCCGAGATGGCGCAGCGTTTTTCGGCAATCGTCAGCCAGCGCTATCCCTATATCACTGCAGCCGGTGCGGATGGAGGCCTGCTCGGCTATGCCTATGCCTCGGCCTTTCGCGTCCGCCCGGCCTATCGATGGATGGTCGAGGATTCGATCTATCTGGCGCCCGAGGCCCGCGGCCGCGGCATCGGCAAAGCGCTGATGACCGAGTTGATCGACCGCTGCACCGGTCTCGGTTTTCGCCAGATGATCGCCGTCATCGGCGGCGCCAGCCCCGCCTCGATCGCGCTTCATCTCAAGGCGGGCTTTGTGGAGGTCGGTTTGATGAGGGGCGCCGGCTACAAACACGGCCGCTGGCTGGATACGATGCTCATGCAGCGCACCCTCGGCGACGGCATGACGACCGATCCGGATCCCTCCGCCTATCCCGGCACGCTGTTTAGCGCATAACCGACAAATCGGAATCGATTTTCGGAAAGGACTACGCGCAAATTCAAAGTATTAGAGCGTCCTCAGCGCGTCTTGCTAGACGCGCGGCGCTCTAACGGCCGATAGGGCCTACTTGTCGACGAGCTTCAGCGCCTTGTCGAACACCTTCAGCACCTGGTTCAACTCGTGACCGCGCTTCAGGATGGTGCCGTGGACGTTGATCACAGAATAGGCGCCCTGTTTGGCGGCGAGCTTGGGATTTTTCTCGATGCGGAAGAGTGGCATTTCACCGGAGCGTTTGAACACAGAGAAGACCGCCCTGTCTTTCAGGTGATCGATGGCATAGTCGCGCCATTCGCCGTCACCGACCATACGGCCGTAGATCCAGAGGATCGCATCCAGTTCGCGCCGATGAAAGGTCACCGGAAGCGGGTCCTTGCTCTGCTTGTATTCCCTGAGATCGACGACGACTGAAGAATTCTTGTCGACGGAACGGCTTTCGCCGTGTCGTAAATCCGGCTGATCTGTCATTCAGTCTCCAAGGCCTCTGCGTGTGACAGGAGGGTGACAGTGTGCCCGAGCCGCCGCAAATTGCAAGAGTGCCGGCCGTTACATTCGGCCGCGCCTGACAGCGCCGCGCGTCTGCCGAGGCGCGCAAAGGATGCTGCGGCACTTTGAATCTGCGCATCGTACAATGCCCAGAGGAGCGCTGACGCTTTCTCGGCAACGCCGCATTTCAGTCAAAACAGCGCCTCATTTGCAGGGGAATTATGAATCCCGGTTTGGCGCCAGCGCGCCAAAGGGCCCGGCGGAGCGTATCGACCTTAACCCCAGCCCCGAATACGCTCAGCCGGGCCGCCCGGTACTTCATCCGCAAGCGGATGAAATCTCAGATATTTTTTCCAGCCATCACAACGGTCGCGCCAAGGATCGCAGCCGGATCACCATTGTCGGTCGCCGATTGCAGCAGGATCGCGCAGCCCTCGAGTTGCGGCCGCTGCAACACGCTGGCCGGAAGTGTCAGGCTGGTCGCTTTGCCGTCCCACATGCCGACCGTTTCGACATTAGTGACGCTGTGCAGATAGGATAGCTTCTTTCCGCTGTTCTCGCCTTTTTCGACCTCGATCGTCTTTTCCTTGTCGAAATAGACCATCACCACATTGGCTTTGCCCTGTCCCGCGCCGATCTTGATCTCCAGCTCGTCACCGCGCATCGCCGCGCTGATCGGAACGGTCAGCCCGTTGCCTTCGCCGCTATAAGTATCGATCTTGCCGTTGATGCCGCTGAGATCGGCGCCGGCCAGATGGCCGCGGCCGTTGACGATCGCCTGCGGCGTATAGACGTTGCTGCGGCCCATCGTTCTGGCATAGCCGTATTGCCGCTCGGTATTTTCCTTGGAGCTCAGCGTATCGGCCCAGCCGAGGTAGTTCCAGTAATCGACATGGTAGGCAAGCGCGATCACATCGCCTTGGCTCACCAGCTTGCGGAAAGCGGCGTCAGCAGGAGGACAGGAAGAGCAGCCCTGCGCGGTGAAGAGTTCGACGACGCCTTTCGGCGTGCCGTCTTCGGCCTGCAACGAGCCTGCGAGAACAACACCGGCGATCAGCGGAATCAAGAAACGGGGGGACATTCACCTGCACCTCTTTTTCAGCGCCGCCGGCGGGTTGGAACGGAAGCTCTGACATATGAACGTACGAATAATCCTTCCGGGTCCAAACGAAAAGTCACGAACGGGTGAGACGCAGCGCCATCGGAAGGCGCGGAAAACAAATCATCGTGAGCCCCTCGAAACCGTCGCCCGTAAAGAAAAGCCGCCGGAAATTGCTCTCCGGCGGCCATTATCATGCGAGGCTATTAACAATCAGGCAGCGAGGTCGCGCAGAACCGTCTGCAGGATGCCGCCATTGTTGAGGTAGACCACCTCGTCGAGCGTATCGACGCGCGACAGCAGCGGAATGTCCTTCACGGTGCCGTCGCTATAGGTGATCCTGGCGATCTTCTTCTCACGCGGCTTGATCTTGTCGAGGCCTTCGATGGTGACGAGCTCGTCGCCCTTCAAGCCGAGGCTCTGCCAGGTCGTGCCCTCTTCGAAGACGAAGGGGATGACACCCATGCCGACCAGGTTCGAGCGATGGATACGCTCGAAGGACTGGGCGACCACGGCCTTGACGCCGAGCAGGTTGGTGCCCTTGGCAGCCCAGTCGCGGGAGGAGCCATTGCCATATTCGACACCGGCGAAGATGACGAGCGGCACGCCTTCGGCCTTGTACTGCATGGCGGCGTCGTAGATCGAGGTCTCTTCCTTCGACGGGTAGTGGATGGTGTAGCCACCTTCCTTGCCGTTCGGGCCAAGCATGTGGTTGCGGATGCGGATATTGGCAAAGGTGCCGCGCATCATCACTTCATGGTTGCCGCGACGCGTGCCGTACTGGTTGAAGTCGGCCACGGCGACGGCGTGGTCGATCAGATAGGCGCCAGCCGGCGAAGCCGCCTTGATCGAACCGGCCGGGGAAATGTGGTCGGTGGTGATCTTGTCGCCGAACAGGCCAAGGACGCGGGCGCCCTTGATGTCGGAAACGCCGGTGCCCTTCTTGCCCATGCCGACGAAGTAGGGCGGGTTCTGAACATAGGTCGAATCGTCGTCCCAGGCATAGGTCTGTCCCGGGGGAACCTGCACGGCCTGCCAGTTGACGTCGCCCTTGAAGACGTCGGCATACTTGCTCTCGTAAAGTTCGCGAGTGACGTATTTCTGGATGAACTCCTGCACCTCGTGCGAGGTCGGCCAGATATCCTTGAGATAGACCGGGTTGCCGTTCTGGTCTTCACCGATCGGCTCCTTGGTCAGATCCGTCTGCACCGTGCCGGCAAGCGCGTAGGCGACGACGAGCGGCGGCGAAGCCAGATAGTTCGCCTGAACATCCGGAGAAATACGGCCTTCGAAGTTACGGTTGCCCGAGAGTACGCCCGATACGATCAGGCCCTTGTCGTTGATCGTCTTCGAGATCGGCGCCGGCAGCGGGCCGGAATTGCCGATGCAGGTGGTGCAGCCGAAGCCGACGAGGTTGAAGCCAAGCTTGTCGAGATCGGCCTGCAGGCCCGATTTGGCAAGATATTCGCCGACGACCTGGGATCCCGGTGCCAGCGAGGTCTTGACCCACGGCTTGGTCTTCAGGCCCTTGGCAACGGCGTTTCGGGCGAGAAGGCCGGCAGCGATCAGCACCGACGGATTGGAGGTGTTGGTGCAGGAGGTGATGGCGGCGATCGCCACGTCGCCATGGCCGAGATCGAAATCCGTGCCTTCGACCGCATAGCGGTTGTTGATCTGGCCCGGCTTCTTGTAATCGGCATCCATCGAACCGGCGAAACCGGAAGCGATATTCTCCAGCGCGATACGGCCTTCCGGACGCTTCGGACCGGCCATCGACGGCACGACGTCGCCGAGGTCGAGTTCCAGCGTATCGGTGAAGACGAGATCGGAGCCGTCGCCGTCGCGCCACATGCCCTGGGCCTTCGAATAGGCTTCCACGAGAGCAATCCGGTCATGTGTGCGGCCGGACATGGTGAGGTAGTTGATGGTTTCGCCATCGACCGGGAAGAAGCCGCAGGTGGCGCCGTATTCCGGGCCCATATTGCCGATCGTCGCGCGGTCTGCGAGCGGCATGTTGTCCATGCCGGGCCCGAAGAATTCGACGAATTTCGAAACGACGCCCTTCTTGCGCAGCATCTGCACGACGGTGAGGACGAGGTCGGTCGCGGTGACGCCTTCCTTGAGCTTGCCGGTCAGCTTGAAGCCGATGACTTCAGGCAGCAGCATCGAGACCGGCTGGCCGAGCATCGCCGCTTCCGCTTCGATACCGCCCACGCCCCAGCCGAGAACGCCGAGACCGTTGATCATCGTTGTGTGGCTGTCGGTGCCGACGCATGTATCCGGATAGGCGATCGTCTCGCCGTCCTCTTCCTTTGTCCAGACGGTCTGGCCGAGATATTCGAGGTTGACCTGGTGACAGATACCGGTGCCGGGAGGCACGACGCGGAAATTCTTGAAGGCCTGCTGGCCCCATTTCAGGAAGCGGTAGCGTTCACCGTTGCGCTGGTATTCCAGCTCGACGTTCCTCGCGAATGCCTGCGGCGTGCCGAATTCGTCGACGATGACCGAGTGGTCGATGACGAGGTCGACGGGAACGAGCGGGTTGATCTTCTCGGGGTCGCCGCCGAGCGACACCATCGCGTCGCGCATCGCGGCAAGATCGACGACGGCGGGAACGCCGGTGAAGTCCTGCATCAGCACGCGCGCCGGGCGATAGGCGATCTCGTTTTCGACCGCACCCTTATTCTTCAGCCATTCGGCAACGGCCAGGATGTGCTCCTTGGTGACCGACTGGCCGTCTTCGAAGCGCAGCAGGTTTTCCAGCAGCACCTTCATCGAATAGGGAAGCCTCGAGACGCCGGGCAGACCGTTTGCTTCAGCCTTGGGCAGGCTGTAATAGACATAGTCCTTTCCACCAACGGAAAGCGTGGAACGACAATTGAAACTGTCAAGAGATTTAGACACGAGAGACCCCGTTTCTGATAGCCAACACAGTCGTGCGAACGCCTATGCACTTAATGCACATCAGGATGCGGGTACGGCCATTTCCGCTGTCCGCACGTGGAACGAATGCTCCAAGTTCGGCGCAAGGATGAAATTCACGCCGACCGCTGGCGTGGTTGCGGGTCTTATAGATAATTTCCTAAAAACTTGCCATACCCGAGCACGGTCAAAACCGGAGATTTTTTGACCCTCCCGCGAGCCGAAACCAAGAAAGAGCCGACGCATGCATCTCACCGCCGAAAATCTGGCTGCAAGGCGCGGTGAGGATTTAATTTTCGCTAATATTTCCTTTCACTTGGCAGCCGGCGAGGCGCTTGTGCTGACGGGGAGAAATGGATCGGGAAAGTCCACTTTACTGCGCGTTGTCGCCGGTCTCCTGAGGCCGGAAAAAGGCACGGTCATCTTCCATGACGGAGAGAGCCGGGAAGGCCGCCATCCCGGTGAGGCCAGTCACTACCTCGGCCACAAAAATGCAATGAAGAATGAACTTACGGTTGCAGAAAATCTGGATTTCTGGCGGGGCTTTCTCGGCAGTCCGGACACCCCCGGCCTCTCCATCGAGGACGCCGCCGAAGCCATCGGCCTCTCGGGCATCACCCATCTTCCCTTCGGTTATCTCTCCGCCGGCCAGCAGCGCCGTTTCGCCTTCGCCAAACTGCTCGTCGCCCACCGCCCCGTCTGGATCCTCGACGAACCCACAGCGGCACTGGACGCGAGCGCCGACCGGCTGTTTGCAGGACTGATCGAGGCGCACCTGGCCAAGGGCGGAATCGTACTGGCGGCGACGCATCAACCACTGGGGCTGAAGAATGTGCAGGAATTGAAGATGACGGGTTTTGTCGGCGTGGATCAGGGAGTGTGGGGGTGATGGTTTGTGGTGTGGCTACCCCCCTCTGCCCTGCCGGGCATCTCCCCCACAAGGGGGGAGATCGGCAAGACGCGCCCGCCTCCCGAAATCTTGGACGTGCGCCGAGCGGCCTAGATCACCTGCGGTGTTTGATTTGGGCAAGAGGGTCCCCCCAGCCGATCTCCCCCCTTGTGGGGGAGATGCCCGGCAGGGCAGAGGGGGGTATCGCCCCGTCCACCGCCCATGCAGAGAGCCGCCCCGCATGACCGCCCTCTTCCTCCGCGACCTGAAACTCTCGATCCGCGCCGGCGGCGGCGCGTTGATCGGCGTGCTGTTCTTCCTCACGATCGTCGCCGTCATCCCCTTCGGCGTCGGTCCCGATCTCAAGCTTCTCTCCCGCATCGGTCCCGCCATCGTCTGGATCGGCGCGCTGCTGGCCGCCCTTCTCGGCCTCGACCGCCTGTTCCAGGCCGAGCGCGACGACGGATCGCTCGACCTGATGCTGATGCAGGAAACGCCGCTCGTCCTCACTGTGCTGGTCAAATGTTTTGCCCACTGGACGGCCACCAGCCTGCCGCTGGTCATCGCCTCACCGCTGCTCGGCCTGTTCATGAATATGGACGAGACGGCGATCGGCGCGACCGCGCTGACGCTGCTCGTCGGATCACCGGCTATTACTTTCATCGGCGCCGTCGGCGCCGCCGTCGCCGTGGCGCTACCCCGCGGCGGCCTGCTGGTTTCGATCCTGGTGCTGCCGCTGACCATCCCGGTGCTAATCTTCGGCGTCAGCGCCACCTATGCCGCGGTCGAGGATCCCGCCCCGTTCCTCCCGCCTTTTCTCATCCTGATCGCGCTGACGCTATTCTTTACCGTCATCGGCCCGGCTGCCGCCGCCCTGGCGCTGCGAAACACGGCGGATTGATGGGCCATTCGATTGCGGGAAAAGCCGGATCAAGGTAAGGAAGCGGTCATGAGCGAAACGAGCCTTGCCATCAGCAAATTCAGCGATCTCGCCAACCCGACCCGGTTTCTGGCGCTGGCGGCGCGCGCCATTCCCTGGCTGGCGGGGATCACCGCCCTCTGTTTCGCGGCCGGCCTCTATCTGAGCTTCGCCACCGAAGGCGATTATCAGCAGGGCGAGACCGTGCGCATCATGTATATCCATGTGCCCGCGGCCTGGCTTTCGATGATGTGCTACACAATCATGAGCATTTCGGCGATCGGCACGCTGGTCTGGCGCCATCCACTGGCCGACGTCTCGGCCAAATCAGCAGCCCCGCTCGGCGCCGCCTTCACCCTGCTCGCCCTCGTCACCGGCTCGCTCTGGGGCAAGCCGATGTGGGGCACCTGGTGGGTCTGGGACGCACGGCTAACCTCCGTCTTCATTCTCTTCCTGATGTATCTCGGGCTGATTGCGCTCAACCGCGCCATCGACGATCCGTCGAAGGCCGCGCGCGTCAGCGCCGTGCTCATCCTCGTCGGCTTCGTCAATATCCCGATCATCAAATTCTCGGTGGAATGGTGGAACACGCTGCATCAGTCGGCAAGCGTGATGCGCCTCGACGGCCCGGCGATCGATCCGGAATTCCTGCGGCCGCTCTTCGTGATGGCGATTGCCTTCACCCTGCTCTTCTTCACCCTGCACATCATGGCGATGAGGAACGAAATCTGGCGGCGCCGCATCGCCGCCCAACGCCGTCTCGCCGCCCGCATGGCCAGCCGCGAGGAATAGGTGATGACGCATGCCTTCTACGTCTACGCCTCCTATGGTTTCGCTGCCCTCGTGACGGTCGCCGTCACGCTCTGGACCTGGGCTGACGGCCGGGCGCGCCGGCGAGAACTCGCGAGCCTTGAAGCTGCCGGCATTCGCCGCCGCTCGGCACGCACGAGGGATGGCGAATGAGCGAGGCGCCGGAAACCACGACCACCAAGCCGCGTGGGCGCGGCAGCTACGTGCTGGCGCTTCTGCCGCTGATCGTCTTCGGGGGCATTGCGGCAACCGCCGCAAAGATGCTCTACGACCAGGATTTTCACGGCAAGAACATCACCGAAATTCCTTCCGCCTTGATCGGCACCAAGGCGCCGGCGCTGAACCTGCCGCCGCTCGACGGCGCCAACCTGCCGGCGCTGACCGATGCGGCGATCAAGGGCAAGCTGACTCTCGTCAATGTCTTCGCCTCCTGGTGCGTCCCCTGCCGGGACGAACATCCTGTTTTGAAAGAACTGGCAAAAGACGGGCGGCTGAACATCGTCGCCATCAACTACAAGGACCAGAACGACAACGCCCTGCGTTTCCTCGGCGAGCTCGGCAATCCCTTTCAGGCGATCGGCATCGATCCGAACGGCAAAGCGGCAATCGACTGGGGTGTCTACGGCATTCCGGAAAGTTACCTGGTCGGTCCCGACGGCACCATCCTCTACAAGCGCGTCGGCCCCTTCGACGATATCAGCCTGAAGGAAGGCCTGTTTCCGGCGATGGAAAAGGCGCTGGGCAAGCCGGCTTCATAAGTCTAAAGCCCGCCCTGCCAGACCTTGATCGCCTCGACCGGCCAGATCAGCATCACCACGTTCAGCGTCAGATTATCGCGGATCACATAGCCGGTGAAAATCTCGAAGAAGAGGGCGATCGCCACGGTCAGCGCCACCGGCGCACGCGATGCGAAGAAGAAGCCGACACACATGAAGACGGTGTCCATCGCCGAGTTCAGGATGCTGTCGCCGTAATAGTCGAGCGCGATCGTCGCCGTGCGGTAGCGGTCGATGATCAGAGGCGAGTTCTCCAGCAGCTCCCAGCCGGATTCGATGATGAGCGCCAGAAGCAGCCGTGCCGCCATCGGCTTGCGGCGCAGCACGAGATGACCGAGCCCGTAGAACAGGAAACCGTGGATGATATGCGACGGCGTGTACCAGTCCGACAGATGCTGCGAATTGCCGCTGGTATTGACCCCGCCCTCCCACAGTTTGACATAACCGCAGGCGCAGATCGGCACGCGCCCCATCAGATATTCGGCGACGATCTGGGCGACCAGCACCGCAAGGCAGGCGATAAACCAGTAGGTCTGGTGTCTCACACGATATTCGACGTCCGCAGCACTCACTTCTCGCCGTCCGTTTCCAGGTTGACGCTATGCTTGAGCACCAGCGGCATCTGCGCCAGCGTGAAGATGATGGTGATCGGCATCGTGCCCCAGACCTTGAAGGCGACCCAGGTATCGTCCGAAAAATTGCGCCAGACGACTTCGTTCAGCACCGCGAGGAAGAGGAAGAAGATGCCCCAGCGGATGGTGAGCTTGCGCCAGCCCTCGGCATCGAGCTGGAAGGCGGCGTTGAAGACATAGCCGAGCAGCGACCGGCCGAAGGCGAGCCCGCCGAGCAGCGTCACCCCGAAGAGCGCATTGACGATGGTCGGCTTCATCTTGATGAAGGTCTCGTTCTGCAGCCAGATCGACAGCGAGCCGAAGATCAGAACGACGATGCCGGAGACGAAGGGCATGATCGGCAGATGACCGAGCACGATCTTCGAAACGACAAGCGAAAGGATCGTCGCCGCCATGAACAGCCCGGTTGCGACGAACAGCGGACCGCCGAGCTCGGAAAGAGCCGGAAACTTCTCCACTAGCCACGGACCGCGCAGATTGGCAAAGAAGAAGATTAACAGCGGCCCGAGTTCCAACGCCAGCTTCAGCAGCGGATGATGCCGGTCGGCCGCGGATGGGGTGATATCGCTTTCGGTGCTCATGCCTTCTTCAAACCTGTTCTACTGGAAACCTGCATGCCGGCCGCGCCTTGCAGGCTTCGGCGGCTTATCTGTGGCATCATTGGGGAAGCCCGGCAATGGCGTGCGCAAAATCCTCGGCCTCGAACGGCTCGAGATCGTCGACCCCCTCGCCGACACCGATGAAATAGACCGGCAGTCTGTGCTTGGCGGAAATGGCGACGAGGATGCCGCCGCGTGCCGTGCCGTCGAGCTTGGTCATGATCAGGCCGTTGACACCGGCGACATTGCGGAAGATCTCGACCTGGCTCAGTGCATTCTGTCCCGTCGTCGCGTCGAGCGTCTGCAGCACGGTATGCGGCGCATCGGGATCGAGCTTGCCGAGCACGCGCACGATCTTTTCGAGCTCAGCCATCAGCTCGGCCTTGTTCTGCAGGCGTCCGGCGGTATCGACGATCAGCACGTCGCATTTGCGGGCCTTCGCCTGTTCGAAGGCATCATAGGCAAGGCCGGCGGCATCGGCGCCGAGCTTGGTGCCGATGAATTCGGAATCGGTCCGCTCGGCCCAGATTTTCAGCTGCTCGATCGCCGCGGCGCGGAACGTATCGCCGGCGGCCAGCATTACCTTCAGCCCGGCGCCGGAAAGCTTGGCCGCCAGCTTGCCGATCGTCGTCGTCTTGCCGGTGCCGTTGACGCCGACGACGAGGATGACATGCGGTTTGTGCGAGAGGTCGAGTTGCAGCGGCTTGGCGACGGGCTTCAAAACCTTGGCGATTTCGGACGCCATGATCCGGCTGACATCCTCGCCGGTGACATCCTTGCCGTAGCGCTCGGAAGCGAGCGTATCGGTGACGCGCAACGCAGTCTCAACCCCAAGATCGGCCTGGATCAGCAGGTCTTCGAGCTCCTGCAGCGTCTCGTCATCGAGCTTGCGCTTGGTGAAGAGCGCGGTGATCTGGCCGGTCAGCTGCGAGGAAGTGCGCGCGAGACCATTGCGCAGGCGCTGGAACCAGCTGAGCCTCGGCTGCGGGACAATGGGCTGCGCTTCGACGATCGCAGGGCCGGTGGCGAAGCCTTTGGGGAGGATGGGAGATTCAGGTTTCGGCCGTTCCGCGGTCGTCTCGGCAGGCTCGGCGGGTGTGATACCCCCCTCTGCCCTGCCGGGCATCTCCCCCACAGGGGGGGAGATCAGCTGAACGGCGATCTCGTGCTCCACATCAAGCTCAGGCGAAATCTCTCCCGGAAGTGCGTCTGCGGCTTCCGCGGTCTCCTCGATCGAAGCCGGCGCCTCGAGCTCCGAACGATCTCCCCGGGGGAGATGTCCCGGAGGGACAGAGGGGGATATTTCCGCAACCGTTTCAACGGGCGTCTGGATTTCGGCCTGCACTTCCGCGACAGCCTCGGCCTCCAGCAATGAAAGTGGCACGATGCCCATTTCGCTCAACTGGTCCGCAGCTGGCAGAACCTGTGATTCCACATCCTCTGCTTCGACAACCTCCTCAAGGTCGTCCTCGTCAATATCAGCCGCAGGGCCGCCGGCCGTCTCCATTTCCTCGGGAAGAACAGGATCGTCGGCGACCGGCAGATCTTCATCGCGCGAGCGTGGCTCCAGCTCCTTTTCCACGGCCACAGGCACAGGCTGTTCAGCCGGCTTGCCGAAGGTGAAGACCTTTTTGATGAAACTGAGCGCCATGGGGATTCCGTGAAAGTCAGGCCGCGGCTGCGGCAGTCAATTGCATGTCGAGATGCTTGCCATTGTGGCCGGTGATCGTGGCCGGCACAAGTTCGCCGGGACAAAGGCCGGGGGCTGCGGCCAGCGTGAAGTTTTCCGTATGCGCCAGGCCGTTGTTTTCAACAAGCAGCCATTGCCGGGTGCCGATCATGCCGTCGAGATGGGATTGATGCAGCCTATGGCCAGTGGCGCGCAGCCTTGCCGCGCGATCCTTGACCAGCGACCGGTCGAGCTGCGGCATGCGGGCAGCGGGCGTGCCCGGACGCGGGCTATAGGGAAAGACGTGCAGATGCGCGATGCCAGCCTGTTCGGCGAGCCGGACGGCATTGTCGAACATCTCTTCGGTTTCGGTGGGAAAACCGGCGATCATATCGGCGCCGAAGCTCATCTCCGGGCGAAGCCGGCGTGCATCCTCGATGAAATGCAGCGCATCGGCGCGCGAATGCCGGCGCTTCATGCGTTTCAGGATCATGTCGTCGCCATGCTGCAGCGACAGATGCAGATGCGGCATGAAGCGCGGCTCATCGGCGATCAGATCCATCAGATGGGCATCGGCCTCGATGCTGTCGATCGAGGAAAGCCGGAGGCGGCGGATATCGGGGAGCTGCTTCAGGAGCGTCTTCGCCAGAAGCCCGAGCGTCGGCGCGCCCGGCAGATCGCCGCCATAGCTGGTGGCGTCGACGCCCGTCAGCACGATTTCTCGATAGCCGCTGTCGACGAGTTTGCGCGCCTGGTCGACGACCGCTCCCATCGGGACGGAGCGGGAATTGCCGCGGCCATAGGGGATGATGCAGAAAGTGCAGCGATGATCACAGCCGTTCTGTACCTGGATGAAGGCGCGCACATGGCCGTCGATGTGCCGGACCATCTGCGGCGCCGTCGCCTTGACGCTCATAATGTCGTTGACGCGGAGCTTCTCTTCGGCCGAAACGCCGAAATCCGGCAGGCTGCGATAGGAGGCGCTCGAAAGCTTCTCCTCGTTGCCGAGCACCGCGTCGACCTCCGCCATCGCCGCGAAGGTCTGTTTTTCCGTCTGCGCGGCACAACCGGTGACGATGATGCGGGCATGCGGATTATCGCGCCGTGCCCGCCGGATTGCCTGGCGGGCCTGACGCACGGCCTCGCCGGTCACCGCACAGGTATTGACCAGGATGGCATTGTTGAGCCCGGCCTTTTCAGCCTGCGCCTTCATCACTTCGGATTCATATGTGTTGAGGCGGCAGCCGCAGGTAATGACCTCGACGCCGCTCACCGCGCCCCCGCCTCTTGGGTACCATCGCGCGACCAGAGACCGGTCGACGGATCGAGCCTGCCCGACCATTTCCATTCGGCCGGGCCGGTCATGATAACGTGATCGTCACGCTCGCGCCATTCGATCGAAAGTGTCGCCGGCGGCTTGGCGCTCGCCACATTGATCGTCACCATCCTGCCGGTGCGGCCGGTGCGTGCAGCACTGACCGCGGCAGAACAGGCAGCCGAGCCGCAGGCAAGCGTCAGTCCGGCGCCGCGCTCCCAGGTGCGCGTCGTCATCGATGTCGGCGAGGTCACCTGCGCCAGGGTGATATTGGCGCGCTCGGGAAACATCGGATGGTTTTCGAGCAGCGGGCCGAAGCGGGCGAGATCGTAAGACATCACATCCCGGTCCACCCAGAAGATCGCATGCGGATTGCCCATCGACATTGCCGAGGGCGAATGCAGCACCGGATTGTCGATCGGGCCGATCTGCAGTTCGATGCGGCTGGTGTCGTGAAATTCTTCCACCAGCGGGATCTTGTCCCAGTCGAAGACCGGTCGGCCCATATCGACGGATATCGTCCCGTCTTCATGCTCGACAGCGTTGAGGATGCCGGCGACCGTCTGGAAGGTAAAAGCCTTGCGGCCGGTCTCGGCGGCAAGGGCCTGCACGACGCAGCGCGTGCCGTTGCCACAAGCCTGCGCCTTCGAGCCGTCGGAATTCAGGATATCGATGAAGGCATCGGTACCATCGGCCTTCGGATCGTGGATCGCCATGATCTGATCGAACTCGGTCTGCGGATCGGCATTGAGCGCGATTGCCGCCGCGGGCGTCACCTTATCAGGCCGGCCGCGCATATCGACGACCAGGATCTTGTTGCCAAGCCCATTCATCCTTGCGAATTCGACCGTTGCGCTCATGATATCATTCCGTCCGTCTTTCCGCTGTATATGGCGGAAACGCGAAGGAATTACCAGTGGGTGCCGGGCAGACGCTTGCTTCGAGCCGGTCCGGCTTTACCGCTCAGCGCCGTCGGAAGCGAAAGACGCCGCATGCGCCTCGACGATGGCGGCGGTGATGACCTTTCTCAGCTCGTAGACCAGCGAGCGGGACCGTTTGCGATCAAGATCCTGTGCCGCCTTGGCAAGACTAAGGCCTTCGTTCAGGACAATATGGTGGGCCCGTGCCAGTGCCCAGCTCTCAATATCATGACTTATCATTCGATATCTCCGCCGGATCATCCGGCATCAAGGATATTTACGAATCATTTCACAGGATGCACTTAAGTAGAAAGTAGAATCATAAGTGGAATATTTTGCAACTGGCTCCTCCAGCGAATTCAGGCCGCCAGCCGGAATTTTGACTGGCGATGCGCGTCACACAGGCTTCCGGACCGTCCGCCATGTAGTCATTCCATGCGTCCGCCTTGACTTTCCCGCCACTTTCCTGTTTATCGCGCCCAATCCGCGACGAGCCGCAAGACTCCGAGCCGCCGACCGGGACTTCGAGATCCCGGAGGTCAACACCCGACAGCGCGATGCGCCCTCGGGTGCTTTTTGGCTTTGCGTCTTGTTTTCGTCACGGAAAAGCACGACGTTTCCGGGCATCCAACCCGCCCGAAACGTATCAAGGAAGAGCCGATGTTTGAAAACCTCCAGGACCGTCTTGGATCCATTCTGAATGGACTGACAGGCCGTGGCGCGCTTTCGGAAGCCGATGTTTCCGCAGCGCTGCGCGAGGTTCGCCGTGCGCTGCTGGAGGCCGACGTCGCGCTCGACGTCGTGCGTTCCTTCACCGACCGCGTGCGTGAGAAGGCCGTCGGCGCCGAGATCCTGAAGTCGATCAAGCCGGGCCAGATGGTCGTCAAGATCGTCCATGACGAACTGATCGAGATGCTGGGCGGCGAAGGCGTGGGCATCGACCTGCATGCGGCCGCTCCCGTGGTCGTCATGATGGTCGGCCTGCAGGGCTCCGGCAAGACGACGACGTCGGCCAAGATCGCCCATCGCCTGTCGACGCGCGACAAGAAGAAAGTGCTGATGGCGTCGCTCGACACGCGCCGTCCGGCCGCCCAGGAGCAGCTACGCCAGCTCGGCGCCCAGGCCAGTATCGATACGCTGCCGATCATCGCGGGCCAGTCGCCAACCGACATCGCCGCCCGCGCCGTGCAGGCTGCGAAGCTCGGCGGCCATGACGTCGTCATCCTCGATACCGCCGGCCGCACTCATATCGACGAGCCCTTGATGGTCGAGATGGCCGATATCAAGAAGCGCTCGAACCCGCATGAAATCCTGCTGGTCGCCGACTCACTGACCGGTCAGGATGCCGTCAATCTCGCCCGTAACTTCGACGAACGCGTCGGCATCACCGGTCTGGTTCTGACCCGCATGGACGGCGACGGCCGTGGCGGTGCGGCCCTTTCGATGCGCGCCGTCACCGGCAAGCCGATCAAGCTGATCGGTGTCGGCGAGAAGATGAGCGAGCTCGAGGAGTTCCATCCTCGCCGCATCGCCGACCGCATTCTCGGCATGGGCGATATCGTCTCGCTCGTCGAACGTGCCGCGGAGAATATCGACGCCGAGAAGGCGGCCGCCATGGCCGCCAAGATGGCCAAGGGCAAGTTCGATCTCGACGACCTTGCCGATCAGCTGCGCCAGATGCAGAAGATGGGCGGCATGGGCGGCATCATGGGCATGATGCCCGGCATGGCCGGCATGAAGGACAAGATGGCCGCAGCCGGCCTCGACGACAAGCTTTTCGGCCGCCAGATCGCCATCATCCAATCGATGACGAGGGCCGAGCGTGCCAATCCCGACCTGCTCAAGCATTCGCGCAAGAAGCGCATCGCCGCCGGCTCCGGCACCGATGCCGCCGCCATCAACAAGCTTCTGAAGATGCACCGCCAAATGGCCGACATGATGAAGATGATGGGCGGCAAGGGCAAAGGCGGCATGATGAAGCAGATGATGGGCGGCCTTGCCGGCAAGATGGGACTTGGCGGCGGTATGGGAGGCATGCCCGATCTCTCGAATATCGATCCCCGCCAGCTCGAGGCCCTGCAGAAGCAGGCCGAAGCGGCGGGGCTTGGAAAACCGGGTGGGGGTATGCCCGGTCTCGACGGTCTGTCGGGTGGTTTGCCGGGCCTCGGTGGCGCCAAGCTGCCGGGCCTCGGTGGTGGTTTCCCGGGATTGCCCGGATTGCCGAAGAAGAAGTGAGAGGATCGCTTGCCCCATGATTGATCCAAACGTCAAAGCCCAGCTCGCGAGCTATCGTCAGTCGATCGACAATATCGACGCCGCTCTCGTGCACATGCTGGCCGAACGCTTCCGCTGCACCAAAGAGGTCGGCGTGCTGAAGGCCAAATACAATTTGCCGCCGGCCGACCCGGCGCGCGAGGAATACCAGATCGAACGCCTTCGCCAGCTGGCGAAAGCCGCCAATCTGGACCCGGATTTCGCCGAGAAGTTCCTGAACTTCGTCATCAAGGAAGTCATCCGGCATCATGAGCAGATCGCTGCGGATCACGCTGAACAGAGCGCCGCAGCCCGATAACCACACCGCTTACGAAGCGGTCAAGAAAAGCCTAAGGAGTAAAGAACATGGCACTGAAAATTCGTCTCGCCCGCGGTGGCTCCAAGAAGCGTCCGTATTACCACGTCGTTCTCGCCGATGCGCGCAGCCCGCGTGACGGCCGCTTCCTCGAGAACCTCGGTTCCTGGAACCCGATGCTCGCCAAGGACGACGAGAAGCGCGTTCAGCTGAACGCCGAGCGCATCAAGCACTGGATCGAAAACGGCGCCCAGCCGACCGACCGCGTTCTGCGCTTCCTTGATGAGGCCGGCGTTGCCAAGCGCGAAGTCAAGAACAACCCGGAGAAGGCAAAGCCCGGCAAGCGCGCCCAGGAACGCGCTGCGGAAAAGGCTCAGAAGGTTGCTGACGCCGCCGCTGCTGCTGCCGACGCCGCGGAATAATCGGGATAGTCCCTTATCGAACGGGCGGCATGGCGACATGCCGCCCGTTTTCGTTTCCAATCCTGCGCACTTCGTTTATGAGAAACCTGTCTTTCGGCTTCACATGAAGGAACCCATGACAAAGCTTGAAAACCCCGTTCTGATGGCGACGATCGGCGGCGCGCAAGGCCTCCGTGGAGAGGTGCGCGCCAAGGCCTACACGGCCGATCCGAGCGCCCTTGGCGACTACGGCCACCTGCACAGCATGGACGGCCGCAGCTTCGAAGTGCTCGAAATCCGCGAGACGAAGAATGTCGTCGTCGTCCGTTTCCGCGGCGTCAACGACCGCAATGCCGCCGAGGCGCTCAACGGCCTGGAACTCTATATCGAGCGTGACAACCTGCCCGACGAGGAGTTGGAGGACGACGAGTTCTACTACGCCGATCTCGAGGGTCTCGAAGCGCGGGATGACCAAGGCGTGAGTTATGGCACGGTCACCGGTGTCTTCGATTTCGGCGCCGGCGATCTCTTGGAGCTCAAGGGTCCGGGCAAGCGCCCGGTGCTGATCCCCTTCTCCGAAGCCTCGGTGCTGGAGATCGACCTCGAAGCCGGCACGCTGCTGATCGATCCGCTGGCGGCAGGGCTGGTCGACGATGCCGAAGAGCTTTCGAAATTCACCGCGGACAAGCCGAAAAAGAACAAGTGATGGCCTTCCGGGCGAGCGTGCTGACACTTTATCCGGAAATGTTTCCGGGACATCTGGGCTTCTCGCTCGCCGGCAAGGCGATGGAGCGCGGGCAATGGGCGCTTGACGCGGTACAGATCCGCGATTTCGCCACCGATAAGCACCGCACCGTCGACGACACCCCGGCCGGCGGCGGCGCCGGCATGGTGCTGAAATCAGACGTTCTCGCCCGAGCGATCGACAGCACCTCGCAAAACGATACCCGCCCTCGCCTGCTGATGAGCCCGCGCGGCCGGCCGCTGACACAGGCACGCGTGCGCGAGCTTGCGGCCGGCGACGGCGTCATCATCGTCTGCGGCCGCTTCGAGGGCGTCGATCAGCGGGTGATCGAGGCGCGCGGACTGGAAGAGGTCTCAATCGGCGACTACGTGCTGTCTGGCGGCGAGCCGGCGGCGCTGATCCTGCTCGACGCCATCATCCGCATCCTGCCCGGAGTCATGGGCAACGATCTTTCCGGCCTGCACGAGAGCTTTGAAGGCGGCCTGCTGGAACATCCCCATTATACCCGGCCGCAGGCGTGGGAAGGCCGGGAAATCCCGTCGATTCTGACCTCGGGCAATCACGGCGCCATCGAGAAATGGCGGCACGAAGAGGCGGTGCGGCTGACGCGGGAGCGGCGGCCGGACCTCTTCGAAGGGGCGAAAACCGAGAAAGGCGGCTGATTCAGGCTTCCCCTTCACAAAAACGTAGTGCGAGGGATGACAAGCCCCGGCCTTTCGTGTATTGGCGCACGCGGAAATGGGGTTAGCCCCGTCTGCCAGCAAACAAAGAATGGCGAACCCGCTCCCGCCCTGAAGGGCAAAGTCCTGAGGCCAGTTCCAAAGGATCAGTGTCGAGCGCTCTGGCTGTTTCAGAAGAACCAAAGGTTAAGACGATGAACATCATTCAGCAGCTTGAGGCCGAACAGGCCGCCAAGATCGAAGCCAAGCGCACGCTTCCCGAATTTTCCCCGGGCGACACCGTCCGCGTCAACGTGAAGGTCACGGAAGGCACCCGTACCCGCGTTCAGGCCTATGAAGGCGTCTGCATCGCCCGCTCCGGCGGCGGCCTGCAGGAAAACTTCACGGTCCGCAAGATCTCCTACGGCGAAGGCGTCGAGCGCGTATTCCCGGTTTACTCGCCGATGATCGAAAGCGTCGACGTCGTTCGCCGCGGTAAGGTCCGTCGCGCCAAGCTGTATTACCTCCGCGACCGTCGCGGCAAGTCCGCTCGTATCGTTGAAGACACCGGCGTCCGCGCCCGCAAGCTCAACGACGCCGAGCGCGCCGCCATGGCCGAGGAAAAGGCACGCATCGAAGCTGAAAAGGTTGCAGCAGCCCAGGCGCTCGCCGCCGAAAAGGCAGCAGCAGAAGCTGCCGAAGCCAAGGCCGCTGCTGAAGCAGCCGCCGCTGCCGCCGCAGCTGAACCGGCAGCAGAATAAGATCTGCGCAAAATTCTATTCTTGGAAAGGCGACCTTCGGGTCGCCTTTTCTGTTTTTTGCTTCGGCACGCAGCTGCCGGCCTTGCCTCAGGCCTATCTTCCGTGACAGTTTTTGCCGTTCAATTGAGGGAACCGTCCAATGTTGTTTCGCCGCACCGTTCTTGCCGGCTTTGCCGCCCTTGCTCTTCTGCCGCTTGCCGCATCGGCCGCCGAGCTGCCGGATCTCGGCGGCAAGAGCGTCGTCGTCGTCACCGAGAATGCCTATCCGCCGCTGCAGTTCATCGATCCCAAATCCGGCAAGGCGATCGGCTGGGAATATGATGCGATGAACGAGATCGCCAAGCGGCTGAATTTCAAGGTCGAATACCAGAACACCAGCTGGGATGCGATGATCCTGGCGGTTTCCGACGGCCAGTACAACATCGGCATGACCGGCATCACCATCAAGGATGACCGCAAGCAGAAGGTCGATTTCTCCGATCCCTACATGCGTTCGCAGCAATTCATGCTGGTACGCGGCGACGAGAAGCGCTTCACCGACGGCAAGTCCTTCGCCGCATTCAAGGATGGCCTGGTCGGCGCCCAGCCCGGCACCACACCTTTCTATACCGCTGTCTATGAAGTGCTCGACGGTAACGAACAGAACCCGCGCATCAAGCTCTTCGAAACCTTCGGCGCCACCGTTCAGGCGCTGAAGGCCGGCGACGTCGATGTCGTGCTGACCGACGGCACTGCCGGCAAGGGTTATGTCGACGCCTCGAACGGCGCCCTGAAGCTGATCGGTGGGCCGCTCGGCACCGAGGATTTCGGCTTCATCTTCCCGAAGGGCTCCGATCTCGTCGCCCCGGTCAATGCCGCCATTTCGGCACTCAAAGCCGACGGCACGCTGGATGCGCTGAACAAGAAGTGGTTCCTCGACTACAAGATGGGCGAATGACGCCGAGCCATTGCTGATGGCCCTGCGACCATCTCCCGACAGATACGTCAAGGACGACTATCCCTGGTGGCTGGTCGCGCTCGTCGCGATCGGCATCGTCCTTGCTGCCGTCATCGTCACCAACGATATCTACGCCCAGGTTTTCCGCACCGTCGTCAACGGTGTCGGCATCACCGTCTTCGTCACGCTGGTCGCCTTCGTGCTTGCCACCGTGCTCGGTCTCGGCATCTGCCTGCTCGGTATGGCCGACAGCCAGGTACTGCGCCAGATCGCGCGTTTCTACATCGAGATCATCCGCGGCATCCCGATCCTCGTGCTGTTGTTCTACGTCGCGTTCGTCGGCGCGCCGGCGCTGGTCGCGGCCTATAATTTCCTGATTTCGCCGCTGGTGACCGCAGGCATGGCCGAGCCCATTCTGGTGCGCGATCTCTCGTTGATGTGGCGGGCGATCATTGCGCTGACGATCGGTTACTCCTCCTTCATCGCCGAAATCTTCCGGGCCGGATTCCAGTCGGTCGATCTCGGTCAGATCGAGGCGGCCAAGGCACTCGGCCTCTCCCGCTACCGGCGCTTCCGCTCCGTCGTCTTCCCGCAAGCGATCCGGGTAATCTTCCCGCCGCTTTCCAACGACTTCGTCTCGATGGTCAAGGATAGCTCGCTCGTCTCCGTGCTCGGCGTCGCCGACATCACCCAGATGGGAAAGGTCTATGCCGCCGGCTCCTTTCGCTTCTTCGAGACCTATTCGATCGTCACCTATATCTACCTGATCCTGACAATCGGCCTGTCGCTGGCGCTACGGCGGACGGAGAAGTGGATGAAGTCGCGGTAAATGCGCCAGTAGCCGCCAGGCCGCAGAGGGCCTCTAATGATTCAAATTGAAGCCGCAGCGAAAAATCGTTATATGCAAGCGATGGAATCCAAGTTCAGATGCATTGGCGCGCATATTTTCGTGTTGCAGGATCATTATCGCCTGCCGGCGCGGTTCTTTGCCTGCGTGTCCGGTGCGCTCAACAGCCGACTTCGTTGATCGAATGACGGCCGGCGGAGCTTGATCCGCTTTTTCTCGATTTTCCAAAAGCATCCAAAAACGGACTTAACGCCATGAGCGCACCGCGTACCCTCTACGACAAGATCTGGGACGATCATTTGGTCGACGAACAGGCAGACGGCACCTGTCTTCTCTACATCGACCGCCATCTGGTCCACGAAGTCACCTCGCCGCAGGCGTTCGAAGGTCTGCGCATGACCGGCCGCAAGGTTCGCGCCCCGGAAAAGACGCTGGCCGTCGTCGACCATAACGTTCCGACCTCGCCCGATCGCCATCTCGGCATCAAGAACGAGGAAAGCCGCATTCAGGTGGAAGCGCTCGCCACCAACGCCGCCGAATTCGGCGTCGAATATTATTCGGCAAGCGACAAGCGCCAGGGAATCGTCCACATCGTCGGTCCGGAACAGGGCTTCACCCTGCCCGGCATGACTATCGTCTGCGGTGACAGCCACACCTCGACGCACGGCGCCTTCGGCGCGCTGGCGCATGGCATCGGCACCTCCGAGGTCGAGCATGTTCTGGCGACCCAGACGCTGATCCAGAAGAAGGCGAAGAACATGCTGGTGCGTGTCGACGGCCTGCTTCCGCCGCACGTCACCGCCAAGGACATCATCCTCGCCATCATCGGCGAAATCGGCACCGCCGGCGGCACCGGCCATGTCATCGAATTTGCCGGCGAAGCGATCCGCTCGCTGTCGATGGAAGGCCGCATGACCATCTGCAACATGACGATCGAAGGCGGCGCCCGCGCCGGCCTGATCGCGCCTGACGAAAAGACCTTCGAATATATCAAGGACAAGCCCCGCGCGCCGAAGGGCGAGGCGCTGGAACAGGCGATCGCCTATTGGAAGACGCTGCAGACCGACGAAGGCGCTCACTATGACCGCGTCGTCGTTCTCGATGCCGCCAGCCTGCCGCCGATCGTCTCCTGGGGCTCCTCGCCCGAGGACGTCATCTCCGTCCAGGGCATCGTGCCGAACCCCGACGAGATCCAGGACGAGACCAAGCGCACCTCCAAGTGGCGCGCGCTCGACTATATGGGTCTGAAGCCGGGCACGAAGATGACCGACATCACCCTCGACCGCGTCTTCATCGGCTCCTGCACCAACGGCCGCATCGAGGATCTGCGCGAAGTTGCCAAGGTCGTCGAAGGCAAGACGGTTGCTCCAACCGTCGACGCGATGATCGTTCCCGGCTCCGGCCTCGTCAAGGAACAGGCGGAAGCCGAAGGCCTCGACAAGATCTTCAAGGCCGCCGGTTTCGACTGGCGCGAGCCGGGCTGCTCCATGTGTCTTGCCATGAACGACGACCGCCTGAAACCGGGCGAGCGCTGCGCTTCGACCTCTAACCGCAACTTCGAAGGCCGTCAGGGCTTCAAGGGCCGCACACACCTCGTCTCGCCGGCAATGGCCGCCGCCGCCGCGATCGCCGGGCACTTCGTCGATATCCGCGAGTGGAACTGATCTGTCATCGACAGGAGAGAATCAAAACCGCCCGATGCGTCCAGCGCATCGGGCGTTTCATTTTTCATGGCGCTGCTGCTTCGGTTCCCGACAGTTATGACAGAGCGGGCAAGCCCGTTTGTGCATGGCCTAGCCTTTCCAATTTCATCCTTTCGGGCAATCGACATCGGAAAACGCGTGTGGCCTCATTGATATAGGCGCGATACGCGACTGATACCGTTCAGGCTCCGGCGAACACCGCGCCATCGGGGTAATGGCCATGAGGCAGAAAAGGGTACGGAGTCTACTGCAAGCCAGTCTGATCGTGTTTGCATCGCATGTACCGATCGCCGCCGCCGCGCCGATTCATCCAACGATACCGCCGCTCATGGCCTCTTCGGGCCTGCAGCACCAGATCGCGCAAATCAAGATACCCTATCTCAACGGATATCGGGGCTATAGCAGCGCCCGGTCCGGCTATATCAAGAGCGCGAACGGCTATTGGTATCCGGCGCGCGCCTTCGACGATTATTATACCGGATCGGTCGGACGGCCGCAGCGCCTGAACGATCGCTGCGACCACGGCTTTGCGCCGACCAACGGATCCTCGAACTGCAATTATTGAAGAAGGGCCGCATGCCTGCCTTTAAACGGTCACGGGTCGAATAATCAGAGCATGTTGTCCGAACACGCTCGCATGTTCGGCATTATACTCTGATGATCCCAGGCGGTCAGAAAGTTGCCGTCATCGGATCCGGTCCCATCCGGGCGCCGGCGCTATCGAGCCTGGCGATCGCTGCCATGTCGTCGGCGTCGAGCTTGAAGTCGAACACCTTCAAATTCTCCTCGATACGCGACGGTGTCACCGATTTCGGAATGACGACGAGGCCGGAATCGATGTGCCAGCGGATAATGACCTGGGCTGGCGTCTTGCCATGCTTCCCGGCGATCTCGCCGATAACGGCATTCGAGATGAACTGGCCCTGGCCGAGCGGGCTCCAGGATTCGGTGGCAATGTTCAGTTTCTTATGTGCGTCCTGCGCCGCCTTCTGCTGGAAGTCGGGGTGCAGCTCGATCTGGTTGATGACGGGGACGACGCCGGTCTCGCCGATGATGCGCTCCAGATGCTCCGGCGTGAAATTCGACACGCCGATCGAGCGGGCGCGGCCCTCCTCGCGGATGCGCACGAATGCCTTCCAGGTCTCGGTATAGAGGCCGCGATGCGGCGACGGCCAGTGAACGAGATAGAGGTCGACATAGTCGGAGCCGAGCTTCTTCAGGCTGCCGTCGAAGGCCCTGAGCGTATTGTCGTAACCCTGGTCGGTATTCCTGAGCTTGGTGGTGACGAAGATATCCTTGCGGTCGAGGCCGGACGAGCGGATGCCTTCGCCGACCCCCTCTTCGTTGTCGTAGCCGGACGCCGTGTCGATATGGCGATAGCCGGCGGCGATCGCGGTGCGCACCGTCGGGGCGGCAATATCCTGCGGCGTCTGCCAGACACCGAGGCCGACCTGAGGAATGGAATGTCCGTCATGGAAAGTGATGATGGGTTGAGCGGTCACAATATATCTCCGGGAGTTTGAAGAATTGGACGAGGCATGAATTGCGCCCGCGCATGCGTGGACGTCCCGGAACGCATTTCAGCCGCAGCGTTCGGTCACCGGGAACATATAGGCAGCGCCATCCGGAAGACAATCAGAGGACCCGGACAATCGTTCCCTTTCGGATGTGGGGCAGAAGGCGACGCATGTCGCGGAGGCTGACCGCCACGCAACCGGCCGTCGGCTCGTAGCCCGGCCTGATCAGATGGAAAAAGATCGCCGAGCCGCGATAACGCACCCGCGAGGAAATGTTCCAGTCCATCACCAGGCAGATATCGTAGAGCCCGTCGCCGCGCCGCATCTCTTCATGGCTTGCACCGAACGGCGCCCTGACGAGGCGGTTATAGCAGGCATTGTCAGGCTGATCGCACCAGAGCATGTCGCCACGGATGCGGCGCAGCGCAAGCGGAGTGACGAGCCGGCCATTCCGCTCGCCACGCCGGAAGCCGGATATCAGCCTCATCGAGGCGATCGGCGTGGCGCCGTCGCCCTCGCGTTTGATCACGGTGCGCCCGGACCGGCCGATCGCCGCGGGCACGGTGATCGCGCCGAGCCGGACGATAGCCCGGCTGTTCCTTCCCGGCGCCGGCCGCACCACGATCGTCGGCGGCTTCATCCCCGGCTCCCGCCTTGTTTTTTCCATTTTTCTTGCATGTCTTGGATTGTCTGGGACTTCAATTGAAATCATATGAAAAGCTGCGCGGCAACAGTCCGCCGCCCGATCCTTGCCAAACCAGGAATTTGGCGTAGGACTAGGGAACTTAACATGAGGACGCTACGGCATGACCGCACGCACCATTCTTCTGGTGGATGACGACGACGACCTTCGTCAGACGCTGACGGAGCAATTGTCGCTGTATGAGGAATTTTCGGTTCTGCAGGAAGGCAATGCCGGCAAGGGTGTTGCGACCGCTCGCTCGACACCGGTCGACCTGCTGATCATGGATGTCGGCCTGCCCGATATGGATGGCCGCGAGGCGGTCAAGCTGCTGCGCAAGGGTGGCTTCAAGGCGCCGATCATCATGCTGACCGGCCACGATACCGATTCGGATACGATCCTCGGCCTGGAAGCCGGCGCCAATGACTATGTCACCAAGCCTTTCCGCTTCGCCGTGCTGCTCGCGCGCATTCGCGTGCAGCTGCGCCAGCACGAACAAAGCGAGGATGCGACCTTCACCGTCGGCCCCTACCTGTTCAAGCCCAGCCAGAAGCTGCTCACCACCGATAACGGCCAGAAGATCCGGCTGACGGAAAAAGAAGCGGCTATCATCCGCTATCTCTACCGAGCCGAACAGAAAGTCGTCACCCGCGACGTGCTGCTCGAAGAGGTCTGGGGCTATAACTCAGGCGTGACGACGCATACGCTGGAAACCCACGTCTACCGCCTGCGCCAGAAGATTGAGCGCGACCCCTCCAATGCCGAAATCCTGGTGACGGAAAACGGCGGTTACAAGATCATTCCCTAGAGCATTTCCGTGTTCTCCGGATCACGGAAATGCTTATCTCTTGGTTTCACGCAATTCCCGGCAAAAGCGTTTCACGCTTTGCCTGGCAAGACCGCCAAGCACTTTTGCTGGAATTGCTCTAAGGCTAAAAGCCCGCATGGCGCTGACCGACGACATCCGCATGCTCGCGCAGCTTCCTTTGTTCAAGGACATGAACGAGGATCAGCTGCGGCTGATCGCCTTCGGCGCCGACCGGCGCCTGATCGCGGCCGGCCAGATGCTGTTTCGCCAGGGCTCGCCCGCCGAGAGCGCCTATGTCATTCTCAGCGGCAGCCTGGAGCTGAGCGCAACAGGCAGCGACGGCATAGAGAGGACCGGGGGGATCGCCGGTCCCGGAACGCTGGTCTCCGAACTGGCGCTGGTCACGCTGGTCGAGCGCAAATTCACTGCGGTCGCCCGCGAGGACACCAGCATCATCCGCATCACCCGTGCCCTGTTCCACCGGCTGATCGAAGAATATCCGGACGCCGCCCGGCTGATCGAGAACCGCATCCGCGACAATCTCGCCGAACTTGCGGCCAAGGCCGCAAGCCAGTTCTACCGCTTCAGCTGAGCCATCTGGCCCGCAGCCATACAGCGCAAACCGTCAGTCGCGCGCCAAGCTGTCGATTGCTGCGGCAAGCTTCGTGAGGTCTGCGGCGTAAAACCCGGCTGCGTTGAGACAGTTCGTCTCGAGCAGCTTCAATCCCTCTTCGGTGCGGCAGACATCGAGGACATAGGCCCGGGAGTAGCCGGGATTGAGATCCACCATACGCTGCCCGAACTCCAGCACATCGGCATCGATCTCGTGGCGATGGATTACACGCGATCCATCTTTGTAGAGCGAGTAGGTGACGATCCGATCGTTGACGGCCCAGAGCCGCCATTCGCGCAGGATGCGCACCGGCTCGGTGAACATCAGCAGTGTGTCGTGGCGAAGCGATCCCGTCGGGATTTCATCTTCGTCAAGCGCCAGGACCCGCTCCGCCATGCGGATGATCTCATCCGTCGATTTGACGTTGCCGGGTTCCTCCTTGCTGTCGTCAACGGGACGCAGGAACCATTCCCTTCCATCGTCAGCCAGACGGGCAGGGACATCTCGCAGGACGAGGAATAGCGCGTCGGCTCCATTGAGGAGATAGGGATGCCAGGCCTGTTCCTGAACGAAAGGACGCAGTTTGAACACGCCCGGCCGGTAACCGTTCGCCTCGGCGTTCCTCCACAGCGAATACGAGCCGAACATGACCACTGAGCCCGGATCGGCGACGACCGGCTTGGGAATGAGTTCGCCGACGAACGGAACGACCTTGTGCCATGTGTACGAGATGTCGAGCCGGTCGAGTGCCTCGGCCAGCTTATGAGTGTCCTCGAACTCCTGGAGAAGCCACTGCATCAGAAATCGAAATGCGCCGTCACCGGCACGTGGTCAGACGGTCTCTCCCAGCCGCGCGCCTCCTTGAGGATCTCGATGCGCTTGAGATGCGGTCCGAGATCCGGTGACGACCAGATGTGGTCGAGACGGCGGCCGCGATCGGCCGCCTCCCAGTCCTTGGCGCGGTAGCTCCACCAGGTATAGAGCTTTTCGCTTTCCGGCACGTGCTGGCGCATCAGGTCGTGCCAGCCGCCGCGCTTCATCACCTCGAGCAGCCCGTCGGTCTCGACGGGCGTATGGCTGACGATCTTCAGCAGCTGCTTGTGCGACCAGACATCATGCTCCAGCGGCGCGATGTTCAAGTCTCCGACAAGGATCGACGACGTATGCGCCTCACCATTGGCTTTCAGCTGCTTCATCTCCTCGATGAAATCGAGCTTGTGACCGAATTTCGGATTGATCGTACGATCAGGCTCGTCGCCGCCGGCTGGAACGTAGAAATTATGCAGCCGGATACGACGATTGCCGCGCTCGACGACCGCCGAGATATGGCGGGCGTCGCCGACCCCGCAATAATCCTGCCGGTGATCCTCCGTCAGCGGAAGGCGCGAGGCAATCGCCACGCCGTGATAGCCTTTCTGGCCGTGGATGATGATGTGATCGTAGCCCATCGCCCGCAAGGGTGCGGCAGGAAAGAGCTCGTTCGGCACCTTTGTTTCCTGCAGGCAGAGAATATCCGGTCTGTGCTTGAGAACGAGCTGTTCGACGATCGGCATGCGCAGCCGCACCGAGTTGATGTTCCAGGTGGTGATCGAAAAGCTCATGCCCCATGCCCTCTCACGCTTTCATGAAAGGCCTTTAGAACAAAGGCGGACCCGAGGGAACTGCCCGCATACGGCGATCAACCGAAAACGCCTCAATCACGCGACTGAGGCGTGCCCGGAATGGTCTCATAGGGCACGCGGAACACGCGATCGTCGAACTGCATGCCCGTCTTGACGTTGAAGATCATCACCGACGTGTCCTTGCCCTGGTTGTCGGTGATCGTCCATTGACGCAGGTCGTAGGTTTTCGGGTCGAACATCATGGTGATGGTCGAGTTGCCGAACACCGTATTGTTGCCGAGCGCGATCGTCGTCAGATCGGACTCTTCCTTCACGCCCTTCACCATGCCGGCCGACAGGTCGATACGCTGCGCCAGGAGCAGGCTGAGCGGCGTCTTGGAGAGAGGATAGAGATCCCAGGTTTTCAGCTTGGTATTGCCGATGGCGACGTTTTTGCCGTCGGCGATCACCCGCATCGGCGACGGGTCGTCATAGTTGAAGCGCAGTTTGCCGGGGCGCTGGATGAAGAACTTGCCGCCGGTCTGCTCGCCGCGCGGGCCGAACTGCACAAATTCGCCCTGCATCGTAGTAACGCCGGAGAAATGGTCGGCAATCGCCTGCGCCGTGCCGGAGGCGGGGGCTGCCGCCTGGGCGTGGGCGCCGAGGGGAATGGCGCTCGCCACCGCAGAGATAGCAAAGGCACCGAGGAGATCGCGCCGCGTTACCGTCAGGCCGGAGAGGAAGGCGTCGGAATTACTCATCTAAATCTCCTTTATGCGATCTGCATGCTGCCGAAAGGCGGCGTCTTCAAGGCGTTGCGACCGGGCCTGCGTGAGGTAACGGCTTGGCTGCCGTCAGGTTTCCGCAAAAGCAGTCCCCATGGGAAATATATGCCGATTATTTCAGCGGTCGAGGATGTCGCCTTCTGTCGGAACGAGAATTTCGCGTTTACCGGCATGGTTGGCTGGCCCGATGATGCCTTCCTTCTCCATCCGCTCGATAAGCGAGGCTGCCCGGTTGTAACCGATGCCGAGCCGGCGCTGGACGTAGGAGGTCGAGGCTTTGCCGTCCCGCAGCACGATGGCGACGGCCTGATCGTAAGGATCTTCCGAATCCGAAAGGTTCGACGTGCCGGCCGGGCCGCCACCGCCGCCGTAATCGCCGTCCTCGTCGTCATCGGCGGTGATCGCATCGAGATATTGCGGCGAGCCCTGGCTCTTCAGGTAGGAAACGATCTCTTCCACCTCGACATCCGAGACGAACGGGCCGTGCACGCGCTGGATACGGCCGCCGCCCGCCATGTAGAGCATGTCGCCCATGCCGAGCAGCTGTTCGGCGCCCTGTTCGCCGAGAATGGTGCGGCTGTCGATCTTCGAGGTCACCTGGAAGGAGATGCGGGTCGGGAAGTTCGCCTTGATCGTGCCGGTGATGACGTCGACCGAGGGGCGCTGTGTTGCCATGATCACGTGGATGCCGGCGGCGCGCGCCATCTGGGCCAACCGCTGCACGGCGCCTTCGATATCCTTGCCGGCGACCATCATCAGGTCGGCCATCTCGTCGATGATGACGACGATATAGGGCATCGGCCTGAGGTCGAATTCTTCGGTCTCGTACATGGCCTCGCCGGTATGGCGGTCGAAGCCGGTCTGCACCGTGCGCGAGATCGCCTCACCCTTCGACAAGGCCTGCTCGACGCGACTGTTGAAGCCATCGATGTTGCGCACGCCGATCTTCGACATCTTCTTGTAGCGCTCTTCCATCTCGCGCACGGTCCATTTCAGCGCGACGACGGCCTTCTTCGGATCGGTAACGACGGGCGAGAGCAGATGCGGGATGCCGTCATAGACGGAGAGTTCGAGCATCTTCGGGTCGATCATGATCAGACGGCACTGCTCCGGCGTCATGCGATAGAGCAGCGACAGGATCATCGTGTTGATGGCGACCGACTTGCCGGAACCGGTGGTGCCGGCAACGAGCAGATGCGGCATCTTGGCGAGATCGGCGATGACGGCTTCGCCGCCGATCGTCTTGCCCAGCGCCATGGCGAGCTTCGCCTTGCTGCCTTCGAAATCCCGCGACGCGATGAGTTCACGCAGATAGACGGTTTCGCGCGTCTGGTTCGGCAGTTCGATGCCGATCGCGTTGCGGCCGGGCACGACGGCGACGCGAGCGGCAATGGCGCTCATCGAGCGGGCGATATCGTCGGCAAGACCGATGACACGCGACGACTTGATGCCGGGCGCCGGCTCCAGTTCATAGAGCGTGACGACGGGACCCGGACGGACATGGATGATCTCGCCCTTGACGCCGAAATCCTCGAGCACGCCTTCGAGCATGCGGGCGTTCTGCTCCAGCGCATCGGCTGAAAGCGTGGAGTCGCGCACGACATTCTTCGGTTCGGCCAGCAAGTGCATCGAAGGAAGCTGGAAACCCTCGGGACGGATGAACGAGCCCTGCGCCTCGCGCTCGATGCGGGCGCTGGGCTTCGGACGTGCGACCACGGGGACGACGCGTGGTTCCGGCTTGCCGGCAGCCTTTGCCGGCGCGCGGATCATCCAGTCGTCGTCATCATCGTCGGGCAGGATATCGGCCGGGCGCGGCGGCATGTCGGCATCGAAGGGCAGATCGCCGTCATCCTCGTCATCGATGGAAAGCGACGGCGCTGCGACGATACGGCGCGGCGAAGCCGTCCGCGGCTCCATCGACGGCTCCATCCGCTCGCCGCGGACGGTGGGCGCCTTGGCGCGGACCGGTTCGTTCAGCGGGCCGAACTCGTCATCGTTGAAATCATAGGGTGATTCGAAATCGCCTTGACGGCGCTTGCGCGGCCCCATGCCGAAGAGCCGGCGCAGCCGGCCCTGGCTCATGTACCAGGCATGCGTCATCGCACCGCTGAAAGCGACCCAGCGCGATTCGTCTTCCTCGTCTTCGTCGCCGACGACGCGGGCCTTGGTTGTTCTATCGACGTAATCTTCCTCGATCTCCTCCTCGGCGTCGCTGCGGCCGACGAGGCCTGAGGCAAAGAGCATCATCCAGGCGGTCGGTGCGGCAAAGATGCAGCCGACGACCATGGCGAAGGTGCCGGTGGGATAGGCGCCGACGAAGAGTGCCGGAAAACGCAGGATCATATCGCCGACGACACCGCCGATGCCGTTCGGGATCGGCCAGGTCAGCGGCGGCGGAAAGCAGCCGATGACGGCGCAGGACAGCACCGCGCCGGCAAGCCAGGCGCCGGCTCGGGCGGGGATACGGCTGAAGCGGCGGCCGGAGATCAGTGTCAGCGCCCAGGCGACGATCGGCAGCATCGAAACGACGCTGGCAAGGCCGAGGAACTGCATGACGATATCGGCGAAGGCAGCCCCGCTGTAACCGAGGATATTCGTCGGCAGGTTGGCCGTGGCATAGGAATAGCTCGGATCCGCGACGTTCCATGTCGCCAGCGCCGCGACGCAAAGTGCCAGCAGCAGAAAGATCGCAAAGCCGATGAGCGCTTGGATCTGCCGCAGCATGAATGCCGAGAAGGAGAACCGATCCGGACGGCCATCCATCGCCGGCGACGTGCTTCTTGCCATGTGTCTAACCCGTCCAATGCCTGAGGGCATGCGAATCACCGATGCTTCGCCATGCCAAAATGCGTCCGCTCTACCTAATCAGAGCCGGGTTAAAGCGATGTTAACCATGCAGGCCTGGGCGTGCATTCCCGACAGGGAAATGAAAAAGGCCCGAACCTTGAAAGGTCCGGGCTAAATGCGGTCTATGGTTAGAGCTTTTCCGGGTCTAGCCCGGACAAGCTCGATACAGGCCGCGACGGGCCGTGAAGCGGCGCCCTTCTGCCGGGCGCCGCAATCCCCTGTGATCAGGAAGAGTGGTAGGCAGCTTCGCCGTGGGTCGAAAGGTCGAGGCCTTCGCGCTCGGCTTCGACGCTGACGCGCAGGCCGATGACGACGTCGACGATCTTGTAGAGGATCGCCGAGCCGATGCCCGACCACAGCAGCGTCGTCAGCACGCCCTTGGCCTGGGCCAGCACCTGGGTTGCCGTGCCGGCATAGGAGGCAGCGAAATCGGCCGTCGAATAATCGACGATGCCTGCACCGCCGAGCGCCGGGTTGACGAGGATCCCGGTGCCGAGGGCGCCGAGGATGCCGCCGATGCAATGCACGCCGAAGACGTCGAGGCTGTCGTCGTAGTTGAACTTGTTCTTCACGACATCAACGAAGAAGTAGCAGACCGGCGAAACGATCAGGCCGAGAACGATCGAGCCCATCGGGCCGGCAAAACCTGCTGCCGGGGTGATGGCAACCAGACCGGCAACCGCACCGGAAGCACCGCCAAGCATCGAGGCCTTGCCGCGGGTAAGGCTTTCGACAATGCACCAGGAGACGGCGGCAGCTGCAGTCGCAACGAAGGTGTTGATAAAGGCAAGCGAGGCATAGCCATTGGCTTCGAGGTTGGAGCCGGCATTGAAGCCGAACCAGCCGACCCAGAGAAGCGAGGCGCCGACCATGGTCAGCGTCATCGAATGCGGAGCCATAATTTCCTTCTTATAGCCCGTGCGCTTGCCGAGCATGATGGCGCCGACGAGACCGGCGATACCGGCATTGATGTGAACGACCGTGCCGCCGGCGAAGTCGATTGCGCCATAGGAGAAGATCAGACCGGCCGGCGAGGTGTAAGAGCTCGGACCGCCCCAGAACCAGACCATGTGTGCCATCGGGAAGTAGATGAAGGTGACCCAGAGCACGACGAAGAGCATGACGGCCGAGAACTTGATACGCTCGGCGAATGCGCCGACGATCAGGCCGGGCGTGATGCAGGCGAAAGTCATCTGGAAGACGATGAAGGTGTATTCCGGAATGGCGACGCCCTTCGAGAAGGTTTCGGCCAGCGACGATGTGTTCACGCCGGCGAGGAAGGCCTTGGAGAAGCCGCCGACGAAGCTGTTCAGCGAGCCGCCGTCGGTGAAGGCGAGCGAATAGCCGTAGGTGACCCAGAGCAGCGCCACGACGGCGGTGATCATGAACACCTGCATCAGCACGGAGAGCATGTTCTTGGCGCGCACGAGGCCGCCGTAGAACAGCGCAAGGCCGGGGATGGTCATCAGCAGGACGAGTGCCGAGGAAATGAGCATCCAGGCATTGTCACCCTTGTCCATGGTGAAGGCAGGAGCGGCAGCAGCGGTGGCGGCGGCGGGCGCAGCCTCCTGCGCGAAAGCGACAACCGGCGCCAGAAGCGCAGCCGTTGCTACGCCGATCAGCGCAAAGGGGGAAGAAAACTTCGAAGTCGACATTGAAAAAAGCTCCTTGGTCCGCCGCTTACAGCGCTTCTGAATCGGTTTCGCCCGTACGGATGCGCACGGCATGATCGATCGAATAGACGAAAATTTTGCCGTCGCCGATCTGACCGGTCTTGGCCGACGCCGCGATGGCTTCGACCGCCCTGTCGACGAGTTCCGAGGCAACGGCGATTTCGATCTTGAGCTTCGGCAGGAAGCTGACCGCATATTCGGTGCCGCGATAGATTTCGGTATGCCCCTTCTGGCGGCCGTAGCCCTTCACTTCGGTCACGGTCAGCCCCTGAATGCCGATCGCCGTAAGAGCTTCGCGGACCTCATCGAGCTTGAACGGCTTGATAATAGCCATCACAATTTTCATCTGGTTTCCCATCCTTCGTTATCCTCGGCACGGAGCCGACTCTCCTTGCCGCTGACGTTCCTGAACAGCGACCGGCGATATACATTCAAAGGGCGTGCCAGATTCGAGATGAGGTATAACGTATTGAAAAGTAACACTTATATGGAAGCATGCCAAAAATCAGGCAAATGACCGGCCAATAAGCGCATAAATAATGCGCAAATTTTCAAAGTTGCACATTATTTATTCATTTGCCTTTTTCCGAATCAAACCCTCCTGCGCAACCGAGGCGATCAATTCACCCGATCGGGTAAAGAGGCTGCCCCGGGTCAGCCCTCTGGCGCCCGAAGCCGAGGGACTGTCCTGGGTATAGAGTAGCCAGTCGTCGAGCTTGCAGGGCCTGTGGAACCACATGGAATGATCGAGGCTCGCCACCTGCAGGCTCTGGTCGAAGATCGAGGTGCCATGCGCATAAAGTGAGGTATCGAGCAGCGTCATATCCGAGACATAGGCAAGCACTGCCGCCTGATAGAGCCGGTCGTCGGGAACCGGGCCAGTGGCGCGTACCCAGACGTCCTGTCTGGGGTCGAGCTTCCTGTCGGAAAAATAATGCGTCAGCGAGACGGGGCGGATCTCGATCGGCCGCTCGCGCTGCCAGTATTTTCGGATCGCCTCCGGCGCATGCGTCAGATACTGCTCCTTGATCTGCTGTTCGCCGAGCAGCGCTTCCGGCATCTGGACCTCGGGCATGGCGATCTGGTGATCGAAGCCCGGCTCCTCCACCTGGAAGGAAGCCGACAGCGTGAAGATCGCCTTGCCATGCTGGATGGCGACGACGCGCCGGGTATTGAAGCTCGATCCGTTGCGGATGCGCTCCGCCTGATAGATGATCGGCACCGAGGGGTCGCCGGGCCGCATGAAATAGGCATGCAGCGAATGCACGAAACGCTCACCCTCGATGGTCCGCTGCGCCGCCATCAGCGCCTGGCCGATCACCTGGCCGCCGAAGACCCGCTGCCAGCCGGCCTGAGGGCTGCGGCCGCGAAAAATATCGACCTCGATCGGCTCCAGGTCGAGCGTCGAAAGCAGCGTCTCCATTGCCGAAGGCCCTGATGTCTCGCGCGTCATTTTGTATGTCTCCCGGCGGTAGGAAGTGAAGTGGCGATGATCTATATAGATCACATCTGAGGTACAGGGTACGGGAGTGGCGCGATGCTTGATATGCTGGTTGTGGGCGGGGGTTATGTCGGCCTTTCCGCCGCTGTCGCGGTCAAACAGGCAGCACCGCATCTGAATGTCGCCGTTGTCGAGGCGGCCCCGGAGCATGTCTGGAAGAACGATACCCGCGCTTCGGCGGTCATCGCGGCGGCGGCGAAGATGCTCGAGGTCTTCGGCATCTGGAACGAGATCGAGCCGGAAGCCCAGCCGATCACCAAGATGATCGTCACCGACTCCAAGACCTCCGATCCGGTGCGCCCGGTGTTTCTGACCTTCGACGGCGAAGTGGCTGAAGGCCGGCCTTTTGCCCACATGATACCGAACGTGACAATGGTCGCAGCCCTGCGCGGCCTCTGCGAGCGGCTTGGCATCGAGATCCGCCACGGGCTGAGCGCCACCGAAATGAAGACCGACGACACCCATGTCACCGTCACGCTTTCGGACGGCAGCACGCTGGAAAGCCGGCTGCTGGTTGCCTGCGACGGCGTGCGCTCGACGCTGCGCGATCTCGCCGGCATCAAGACCGTCACCTGGAACTACGGCCAGTCCGGCATCGTTGCCACAGTCGAACACGAGCGGCCGCATGAGGGCTGCGCCGAGGAGCATTTCCTGCCGGCCGGGCCTTTTGCCATCCTGCCGCTGAAGAACAACCGTTCCTCCCTGGTCTGGACGGAGCGCACGCACGATGCCGACCGGCTGGTCGCCGCCGACGATCTGGTTTTCGAGGAAGAGCTCGAACGCCGCTTCGGCCACAAGCTCGGAGCGTTGAAGGTGATCGGCGACAAGCGTGCCTTCCCGCTCGGCCTGACGCTCGCCCGCGCCTTCGTCGCACCGCGTTTTGCCTTGGCCGGCGACGCCGCCCACGGCATTCACCCGATTTCCGGCCAGGGCCTCAATCTCGGCTTCAAGGATGTGGCAGCACTCGCCGAAACGATTGTCGAGGCCGATCGCCTCGGCCTCGATATCGGCTCGATCAACATTCTCGAGCGTTACCAGACCTGGCGGCGCTTCGACACGTTCCGCATGGGCATGACGACCGACGTGCTGAACCGGCTATTCTCCAACGACGCAACGCCGATTCGCATCGCCCGCGACGTCGGCCTCGGCATCGTCGACCGGCTGCCGCGCCTCAAATCCTTCTTCATCGGCCAGGCGGCCGGAACGACGGCAAAGGACAATCCGCGGCTGCTGGCCGGCCAGACGATCTGAAGCAGGTTTAAGGAAACAGGTTACTCGTCGAGGCGACGGGCTTCGGACACCAGCATGATCGGAATGCCGTCGCGGATCGGATAGGCGAGCTGCGCCTTTTCCGAAACGAGCTCATTGTGTTCGCGATCATAGGAAAGCCGGCCCTTGGAGAGCGGGCAGACCAAGAGTTCGAGCAGTTTCGGATCGACGCGGCTGAGTTTTTCGTCCATGGCCGAAGTCTACTGCAGAACCGTGTCGGAGTCACCGAAGACACGCGCCAGCACGATCTCGGTAATGGCGATCAGCGTTTCGGCCCGCGTCTTCAGATCGGGCGCCTCCAGCAGCGCCTGTTTTTCAGCCGGGCCGAACGGCGACATCATCGCCAGCGAATTGACGAGCGTCAGATTGCTCGCCCGCTCGACGCTCTCCCAGTCGGCTTCCAGCTTATTGGCATCGAGATAGGCCTTGAAGGCGGTCAGAAGTGCGGCGCGGTCGACCGCCTCCTCCTCGTTTGCGGCCGATAGATCGGCGATGAACGGGGCGATACGGAAGGTGCGGAAGGGGTCGCTGGTAGCTTTCTCCTCCAGCAGCCGAAAGCGGCAGACGCCGGTCAGCGATACGATATAGCGCCCGTCGCCGGTCTCGGCAAAGGAGGTGATGCGGCCGAGGCAGCCGACAGCGGCAAGGTGGGGATCGCCGCCCTTGTCCTCGTGTTCGCCGAGCGCCGGCTGCACCATGCCGACCAGCCGGTTTCCCGTCAGGGCTGCATCCAGCATCGCCAGATAACGCGGCTCGAAAATGTTGAGCGGAAGTTGCCCGGCCGGCAGAAGCAGGGCACCGGTCAGTGGGAAGACGGCGATCGTATCAGGCAGATCGCCCGGCTTCAGGTATCTGGCATTCCCGACTTGCATGAAACCGTCCCGCATTCTTGTAACGGGCATGCCCGTCCTCACGAGAATGTGGTGCCCTCCTCCAAAAACGCAAGGGCAGATACTCGAAACTTAATGCATGTCGGCCGGAATGGGGCCTGGCGCGCTTACGAGAACAGCATCGCCGAAAGCTTGCGCCGGGCCGAAACCGTCGCCGGATCCTTGAAGCCCCAGACCTCAAAGAACTGCAGCAGCTGGCGGCGGGCGCCGTCATCGTCAAAGGTCCGGTCCTTGCGCATGATCAGCAGCAAGTGCTCGGCTGCTTCGTCGCGTCGGCCTTCGACATTGAGGATCTTGGCGAGCTTCAGCCGCGCCTCATGGTCGCCGGGATTGGCAGCCAGATCGCGTTCGAGCGCAACGGGATCGCCGAGCTTGCGGGCTTCCTCGATCTGTTCGAGTTTTTTCAGCACCGCCTGAATGCCGGCGTCTTTCGCGAGCTCTTCCGGCAGATCAGCCAGGGTTTCGCGCGCCCGCTCATGCTGGTTTGCGGCAATCATGCATTCTGCCATTCCGGCAATCGCCTTGGCGTTTTCCGGATCGGCCTGCATCACGGCGGCGTAGAGCTGAGCGGCCTCATTGATATTGCCGGCGGCCAGCAGTTCTGACGCTTCGGTGAGCACGGCCTCGATCTCGGCCGCCTCGTCGGCGCCGGCCGGGCCGGCGATGCGGTCGATGAACTGCTGGATCTGGCTTTCCGGCACCGCGCCCATGAAGCCGTCGGCGGGGCGGCCGTTGACGAAGGCGATGACGGCGGGGATAGACTGGATGCCAAGCTGGCCGGCGATCGAGGGATGGTCGTCGATGTTCATCTTGACCAGCCGGACGCGGCCCTTGGCTTCGTTGACCACCTTCTCCAATACCGGAGTCAGCTGCTTGCACGGGCCGCACCAGGGCGCCCAGAAATCGACCAGCACCGGTTGCTTGCGCGATTCCTCGATGACGTCCTTGCCGAAATTCGCCGTCGTGGTGTCGGTGATGTAGCTGCCTGCCGCAGCCGCAGCCGCGGGTGCCGGCGTAGCGCCGAAGCTTGTTGTCGCCGTCATCTGATTTCCGAAGGAACCGTTATAGGGGTTGTCGCTGCCGCTCATAGGTGTCTCCCGCCGCGCCGATCCTGCCGGCATCATTGTAGCGCTAAAATCGTATGTCAGGACGTTACTTTCAAGACAAGCGGCTTGTGTCCGGTCGCCTCCATGAAACGGATCAGATCGCTGCTCGCAATCGAGGTCGTCGCATCGTTGGACAGCGGATGGCAGTTGACGATCTCCTCGCGCATCAGATCGGCATCGAGCACGAAGGTGACATTCCCTGCCGTATCGTTGATCGCGCCGAAGGCGGTGACCGCGCCGGGAGCGACGCCGAGATAGTCCATCAGCTTCTCAGCCCTGCCGAAGGAGACCCGGCCGGAGCCGCCGATCAAACCATGCACCTGCTTGAGGTCGACCTCGGCATTTTCCTCCACGGTCAGCAGAAAATACCTGTCCTTCTTGTCCTTGATAAAGAGATTCTTGGTGTGGCCGCCGGGGATTTCGTCCCGCAGCGCCACCGATTCGGCCACGGTGAAGACAGGCGCATGATCGACCGTCTTATGAGCAATGCCGAGCCCGTCGAGGAAAGCAAACAGATCATCTCTTGTCTTGGCAGCGGTTTCGGGCATCGGGCAATCCATTGGTGGCAAGGAAAAAGCGAGGCGTCCTGATTACGTCCGTCCACAGCGTTTGGCAATCTTCTCCACCGACGCTTTACCCCCGCATTTGCGGCCTTTCCGCCCGCCTCATGCGACCTTGCGAATTTTTCTTCGCCTCTTCTTCATTTCCCTGTTGCATTTGAAAATCCGTTAGGCCATATAGCGCCCGTCGCCGCAAGGCGCCGCCCACGGTCCAACAACTACCCCGGACCGATGTGGATTGAGCGGGTGTAGCTCAGGGGTAGAGCACAACCTTGCCAAGGTTGGGGTCGAGGGTTCGAATCCCTTCGCCCGCTCCAGTTTCTCTCTTCTCCATACCGAAGACATAGGTAACAACCTCGAACGGGTTGTCCGCGTCGCCACGCCGTCGCCGCATGAATCCCGCCATCGTTCGTCTTCAGACGTTTGGCCCGTCTGTTTTCGCAGAGAAACTCCGGTTTGCCCAATCGCGGCGTATCGATTGATCCTGCTCAATGCAAACTATGCGGCTATCTGCCTAAACTTTACCGAGTTCAGCGAGGGGCGGAAAAAGCGCGCGGCGACAATTTGATCGTCTGCGCAACGTAGGTTTTTCGACGCAGCGGTTTTTGTGAAAAAGGCCACTCCTTCAGCGTCCTTCAAGTAGCAATGAGGCTTGATCGGACTTAGCCGGAGTTAGATCGACATGCTCGTCAAAGACGTAATGACGACGACGGTCGTCACACTATCACCTGACAATAGCGTTCGGCATGCTGCCAAGCTGATGTCCGATCAGCATGTAAGCGGCGTTCCCGTCGTTGACCATGATGGGTGCGTGCTGGGGGTCATCAGCGAAGGTGATCTGATCCGTCGAACGGAACTGTCGAACGGGGCATTTGTCCTGAAGGCGGACATGGGACTTGGGCCCGACGACAGGGCGAACGCTTTTATCAAGCGGTGCGCATGGAGAGTGGGCGACGTCATGACGCCCGATCCGGTTGTTATCGACGAGGAAGCACCCCTTTTCCGTGTCGCCGTGCTCATGCAGGACCGCGGCATCAAGCGCATTCCTGTCCTGCGGGACGGCAAACTCGTCGGCATCGTCAGCCGCGCCGACCTCCTGCAGGTCATTTACTTGGCAAGACCGGACGATACGGCAGCCGGCGACGAAGCCATCCGACGAAGCATTCTTGTCCGGCTCGGCGAAAATACCGGCCTGGAAGATTTGGAGGTGTCGGTCACGGTTACTGAAGGGATCGTGCATTTTTGGGGTAAAGTCGAGACGCCGGCCGGCCGCCGAGCTGCGCGGATTCTGGCAGAGGGCATCCACGGAGTTCGCGGCGTGGTGGAGCATTTCCCGGAACCTCCTCCTCGCTGATGCATTCGCCAGCTCATACCGAAGCGGAAAATTGGCCGGAAGCGGAAATTTGGCAGCTCGCCGTCGCATCGACACGAGACTGAGCCGGCCTTCGTGAAATCGAGCAGCGAGATTCAGCAATGTCATTTTGATTGGGAGAGTAAGATGGCTTCACCTGACACGACAGTGATGAACAAACCAGCCTCGACAACGGCAGAGGGAAAAATAACGCTTTCGGCCAAGGAGCTCCGCCTGATGGACGCTTACTGGCGGGCATCGAACTATCTGTCGGTCGGGCAGATCTATCTGCTCGACAACCCGTTGCTCAAAAAACCGCTCGCACGCGCGCATATCAAGCCGCGGCTGCTCGGCCATTGGGGAACCTCGCCCGGCCTCAACATGCTCTATGTGCACCTCAATCGGGTGATCAAGCGGGACGATCTCAACATGATCTATGTGATCGGCCCCGGCCACGGCGGGCCGTCGCTTGTTGCGCATGCCTATCTGGAAGGAACCTACAGCGAGTTCTACCCGAATATCGGCCAGGATGAGGAGGGAATGAAAGGACTGTTCAAGCAGTTCAGCTTTCCCGGCGGCATCCCCAGCCACGTCGCTCCCGAAACACCGGGGAGTATCCATGAAGGTGGCGAACTCGGTTATGCGCTCAGCCACGCCTATGGCGCGGCCTTCGACAATCCCGATCTGATCGTCGCCTGCGTCGTCGGTGACGGCGAAGCCGAAACCGGGCCGCTCGCGACGGGATGGCATGGCAACAAATTCCTCAATCCTGCCCGTGACGGCTGCGTTCTGCCTATCCTGCACCTCAATGGCTACAAGATCGCCAATCCCTGCTTCCTCGCCCGTATTCCCAAGGAGGAATTGGCGAAGTTCTTCGAGGGCATGGGATATGCGCCTCTCTTCGTGGAAGGCCACGAGCCCGACCAGGTGCAGCAGCAGCTTGCCGCAGCCATGGATACGGCCGTCGCGGCGATCAAGACGATCTGGGCCGAAGCGCGGAACAAGAAAAATGTCCGCCGCCCGGCCTGGCCGATGATCGTCTTCCGCACACCGAAGGGCTGGACTTGCCCTTCCGAAATCGACGGCAAGAAATGCGAAGATTATTGGCGTTCGCACCAGGTTCCGATGGGCGATATGGACAAACCTGAGCATATCAAGGTGCTTCAACACTGGATGAAGACCTACAGGCCCGAAGAGCTTTTCGACGGCGACGGCAGGTTGCGGGCTGAACTGGCGGCGCTGGCGCCGACCGGACATCGCCGGATGAGCGACAATCCGCATGCAAATGGCGGCCTGTTGCTGCGCGATCTGAAGATGCCGGATTTCCGAGACTATGCCGTTCAGGTGCCCAAGCCCGGATCTGTGACCGCAGAATCGGCCCGCTGCATGGGAAAATTCCTGCGCGACGTGATGAAGCTGAACCTCAGAAGCAAGAATTTTCGCCTGTTCAGCCCCGACGAGAACAATTCCAACCGCTGGCAGGATGTGCTGGAGGTGACGGACCGCTGCTATATGGCCGAGATCTATCCTGAGGACGATCACCTTTCGCCCGACGGACGCGTCATGGAAGTCCTAAGCGAGCATCAATGCCAGGGCTGGCTCGAAGGCTATCTGCTGACCGGGCGCCACGGCTTCTTCTCCTGCTACGAAGCCTTCATTCACATCATCGATTCGATGTTCAATCAGCACGCCAAATGGCTGAAAGTGTGCAATCACATTCCCTGGCGGCGACCGGTCGCTTCGCTCAACTACTTCCTGAGTTCGCACGTCTGGAGGCAGGATCACAATGGCTTTTCTCATCAGGATCCGGGCTTCATCGACCATGTGATCAACAAGAAGGCGGAGGTTATCCGGGTCTATCTTCCGCCGGATGCCAATACGCTCCTGTCCGTCACCGATCACTGCCTGCGCAGCCGCAATTATGTGAACGTCGTGGTGGCCGGCAAGCAGCCGGCACCGCAATGGCTGACGATGGACGAGGCCATCAAACACTGCACCGAAGGTCTCGGCATCTGGGAATGGGCCAGCAATGACCGCGGCTCGGAACCGGATGTGGTCATGGCCTGCTGCGGCGATGTGCCGACCTTGGAGACGCTCGCAGCCGTCCAGCTGATCCGTGAGCACCTTCCTGAATTGAAGGTGCGGGTCATCAATATCGTCAATCTGATGAAGCTGCAGCCTTCGAGCGAACATCCTCACGGGCTTTCGGATCCCGACTTCGATGCGCTGTTCACCAAGGACAAGCCGATCATCTTCGCATTCCATGGATATCCCTGGCTGATCCACCGGCTGACGTATCGGCGAACCAACCATAAGAACCTGCATGTGCGAGGCTACAAGGAAGAAGGGACGACCACGACGCCATTCGACATGGTGGTTCTGAACCAGCTCGATCGCTTTCATCTCGTTGAAGACGTCATCGATCGGCTGCCGCAGCTCGGCGCGCGGGCGGCCTATTTCAAGCAGGCGATCCGCGGAAGGCTGATCGAACATCGGCAATATATCGAGGCGCATGGCGATGACATGCCCGAGATCAGCAGCTGGACATGGGGCGTCAAGAGCACGGGAAAAGCGAACGCGGCGACCTCTACGGAGGGGGACAATGCCTAGAGCACTCCAGCAAAAACTGTGCAGCGGTTTTGCCAGGCAAAGCCGAAGCGTTATTGCCGGCAATTGCGTGAAAACAAAGAGATAGAACATTCTCGTGATTCGAAGAAAAAGCGAAAATGCTCTAGGCGACGCGTTGCACGCAGACGATCATGCCGGAGGCGTCCGACCAGGGTCGCCTCCGGATGCTCGACGAAACCATCTGATCTCCTCGGTTATCCTGTCATGTCGGAGTTACTGTCCACCGATCCCGAGCTGAACCGAATGCCGACGGAGGAGGATCTCGGTCGCCTTCAGTTCACGACATTGCTCTACTATCTGCAATGCACCAATCCGGACAACGGATTGGTCCGCGACAAGACACAGGCGGGCGCACCGGCAAGTATCGCGGCCGTCGGCATGGCGCTTGCCACGATTCCCGTCATCGTCGAGCGCGGCATCGTCATTCGCGCATTTGCCGCCAAGATCGCCCGGCGCCGACTGGAATTCCTGATGTCCTGCCACCAGGGGCCGGAACCGGACGCGTCCGGCTACAAGGGCTTCTTCTACCACTTCCTGGATATTGAGACGGGGAGACGGGTCTGGCAGTGCGAACTGTCAACGATCGATTCGGCCTTCCTCTTCGCTGGCGCTTTGACCGTCGCTGCCTACTTCGATGCGGACACCGAAGACGAGGCGAAGGTTCGCGCACTTGCCAAATCGCTCTACGAGCGCGTGGACTGGAATTGGGCACGCGATAACGGCGCGACGCTTACGCATGGCTGGCGGCCGGAAAACGGCTTCATTCCCTATCGTTGGCGCGGCTATGACGAAGGCCTGCTTCTTTACATCCTCGGGCTCGGCTCGCCGACCCACCCGCTGCCGCCGGAAAGCTTCACAGCCTATACGGAGAGCTACGAATGGCGGAATATTTTCGGTCGGGAATTGCTCTATTCCGGCCCGCTCTTTACCCATCAGCTTTCACATATGTGGATCGATTTTCGCGATATTCGCGACAGTTTCATGCGCGCGCATGACAGCGACTATTTCCAGAACAGCCGACACGCCACCTTCGTTCAGCAACAATATGCGATCCGCAATCCGCTGAACTTCAAAGGCTACGGCGAACATTGCTGGGGGTTCACGGCAAGTGACGGCCCCGGCTGGACGAAGCGGAGCATCGACGGTATCGACAGGGAATTCTTCGACTACATCGCGCGTGGTGCACCCTATGGCCCGGATGACGGCACCGTATCACCCTGGGTCGTGGTGGCTTCGCTGCCATTCGCTCCGGAAATCGTGATCCCGACCGTGCGAAACTTCGCTCGAATGCAGCTTGGCATGACACGCCTCTACGGCTTCAGGCCATCGTTCAACCCGACATATGCGATTGAAGACAAGGACCAAGCATGGTGGGTCAGCCCCTACCATTTCGGCATCGACCAGGGGCCCGTCGTCCTGATGATCGAAAATTACCGAACAGGCCTGCTGTGGAACGTCATGCGTCGATGCGAGCCGGTCGTGGTCGGCCTAAGGCGAGCGGGGTTTTCAGGCGGCTGGTTGTGACGGCCAGCAATTCCAGGAAAACTGCGAAGCGGTTTTCCCAGGCTTTTGCCGGGATTGGCGTCAGTACAAAAGGTTGGAGCGGCTCTGCATTTCCGTGAAAACCTGAACCGCGCTGGCGCCGACGCAAGAGGGTGAACGCGATCGTCACCCCCTCTGTTTTTGATCGATCCACGTCCAGGAACCGTCCGAACGATAGTCGAGAACGGCGTCATAGGCTGCACGCGGAGCACCCGGTTCTGCAAAATTGACGCAGCCAATTCCTCGTCAGCCAGGAGCCTGAGGATGTCGGGCAGAAGTTCACGGCCGAACACGGCATCGGCTTTCTCCGGAAGGATATAGGAAGGTGCCGCGATCATCGCGCTCGCAAGCGCAACGAGCCGCTGTTCGCGCGGCGAAAGCAAGGTGGACCAGTCTTGCTCGCTCTCCAGATCGGCGCAGAGTTCCCAGGGCCGGAATAGGCGCGCTGGCTAAGAAAGCGAACATGTCGTCGCGGGGGAATGACGATGCGTCCATTTCCTGACGCCCCAAGTCCCGCCGTGGCCCGGAACAATGCGGTGCTCCCGGCATCGCCCTCACCCGCTACGATCACTCTTGCGTCGGAGGGGAGAAGGACCGACAGGTCCTTCCGCAACGCATTCCCTGCCGGCGAAGTCAGCGTCAGCTTCTCATAACTGAGGTTTCCCTCGACCTCGACGAGTTCAACGTTAATGGCTTGATGCGTTCGATACCTGCCGAGCCTCAGCCACCAGACCGACAGCTTCGACAGGTTGTAGAGCCCGTTGGGGCTGGCAAAGGGCAGGCCTTTTAAGCCAGGGTCATGCCGCCGTCGACATGAAGCTCGATCCCGTTGACAAAGCTTCCTGCATCGGAGGCGAGGAAGAGTGCGGCGCGCGCCAACTCTTCCGGTCGGCCGAGACGGCCGGCGGGGATCAGGGAAGCCATGTAATCTTCGAATGCCGGCCGCTCGGCCTCCGATACGCCCAGCTTGGCGAGGATTTCCGTCTCGACCGGTCCCGGGCTCAGGATGTTGACGCGGATCCGCCGCGACTTGAATTCGATCGCCCAGTTTTTCGCAAAGGCGGCGGTTGCTGCCTTTGAACCGGCATAGACGGTATGGTCCGGGAGGACCTTCGTGGCCGCCAGCGAGCTCGTAACGATGATGTTTCCGCCGTCGCGGATCAGAGGGGCGATCGTCTGCACGCCGAAGAACACCCCGCGCGTATTGATTGCGAAATGCCGGTCATATTCTGCCGGAGTCACTTCGGCGGAGGTGGTGAGATTGATGATCCCAGCATTGGCCACGTAGATGTCGAGTCCGCCGAAGCGGCTCTTCACGGTGTCCGCCAGCCTGCGATGATCTTCCAGGTCGGCGGCGTCACCCACGAAGCCGATAGCCGACGGACCGATTTCTTGCACGGCGCGGTCGACAGCATCCTGCCGGCGCCCGGAAATGATGACCTGCGCTCCTTCTTCCACGAACAGCCGAGCGGTCGCCTTGCCGATGCCGCTATTGCCGCCGGTGATGACGGCGACCTTGTCTTTGAGGTGTTGCATTGTTTATCTCCTTTCAACGAGAAATTAGATAAACGCTGCCACCCTTCGTCATTAGATCATGGGCGGGCACATGATCTGTGCCGCGGAGGTGCAAATGCCGAATCTGCTCAACGAGATGCCCGGATTGACGGCTTTTGTGCGGACGGTAGAGGCCGGGTCGTTCAGCGCCGCGGCCCGCGATCTGGCGACGACACCGTCAGCGGTGTCGAAGAGCGTGGCGCGGCTGGAAAAGAAGATTGGCGCCCGGCTGTTCCTGCGCTCCACGCGCGCCCTGACGCTGACCCAGGACGGGCAACTTTTCTTCGACCGCGTTGCGCCGCTGTTGCGGGACCTGGATGAAAGTGAAGAGGCGATCAGGTCCGACGTTGCGCCCTCGGGTCGCTTGCGCATCAGCATGCCTAGCGAAATGGCGCCTCTACTGCTGCCCCGCCTCTTCGGAAGCTTTGCAGCCGACTATCCGAACTTGCATCTCGAAGTCGGACTTACGGATCGGTTCGTCGATCTGATCAGGGAAGACTACGACGTTGCGCTGCGCGTGGGAAATCCCGCGCCGGGAGACCTCATGGTTCGTCACCTGGCCGACCTGCCGATGGCGATCGTCGGGTCTCCGGCCTTTCTGAAGACCTGGGGCAATCCTGCAACTGCCGAAGCGCTGGCGGCTTTGCCCTTCGCCCGCTATGCGCTGGGTGGTATCACGCAGCCTCTGCGCCTGCCGGACGGGACGAGCTTCATTCCCTTCGGGCGCGTCGATTGCGACTCAGCAGCCGCACTCATTCAGGCTGCGCTGAGCGGGCTGGGAGCGGCCTATCTTCTGCGATGTCTGGTCGCGAAAGACCTGGCAGACGGCACGCTTGTCACACTTGCGGCGGAGTTTGCGTTCCCTAGCGCTCCCTTTAATGCACTGCACGCCTTTGGTCGCACCGTGCCGTTGCGCGTAAAACTGGTCTGCGATTTCATCGCCCGCGAGGCAAAAACCCTCGGAAGCCATCTGAGCACCTGATGTTGGGTTTGTTCAGAATCCAGGCCCGCCGGTCTCGCGCATCGTCGGGGTAAGGTCTCCCATGCCCCGATCAGCTCGGATGCCGACCCCACGGTCGAAGCAGTCGAGAACCACGTAAACGACGATTCCGAAGGCCAGGATGTCGTTGAGGATCATTGCGGGACGTTTCTCTCGCGGCTGCACCCAACAAACCGGCGAAACCATGGGCGATTGCCGCATGCGCATGCGTCAACAGCAATTGCTCTGCAGCGGCAGCAATCGTTCTGGCGCAGCCGCAGATCGGTTTCGCTAGATCATTAGAGGACACGCCAGCAATGAAGTGTGTCGCCAATCGCTAAAGACTTCACCCGCATTGACCACGCCTCCCGCCCGGGAAGCGTAAGCCACCCAGGATTAACATCAGGACAGAACATAGGAGTTTTCAAAGATGAACCAGATGATCAACAACACTCAGGAGGCAAGCATGAAACTGGACAACACCTCACATCCCAGTAGACAGGCACCCGAAGAGCTGGTTCCGTCGCGCTACGCGGTGCGGATCGGCGAGATTGACGTACTGGTGATCAGCGATGGCGTGCTACCGCTCCCAACCGTGATGTTGGGACACAACGCCGAGCCGGCCGCCCGGGCTGCCTGGCTGGGCGACATGTTCCTGCCGCAGGACGCTTTCGACTGGGCACTGAACGTCGTCGTGGTGCGCAGCGGCGGACAGACTATCCTCATCGACGCTGGGCTGGGCCTCGACCCGGACTTGAACTTGCCGCGGGCCGGGCAGTTGATGAAGCGGCTGGCTGCCGCCGGCATCGACCTGGCATCCGTGACCGACGTGGTGCTGACCCATATGCACATGGACCACGTTGGCGGGCTGCTCGTCGACGGGGTGAAGGAACAGCTGAATCCGGACCTGCGGATCCACGTGGCCGCTGCCGAGGTCAAATTCTTGGGAGTCGCCCGACTTCTCCCACGTCTCGATGCCGGCGGGCTTCCCTGACGCGCTGCGGGCAGCTGCCAAACGGTTTAGCAAAGACTATCAGAGCCAGCTGCGGCTGTTCGAGGATGAGCATGAGGTGGCGCCGGGCGTGGTCGTCTCTCGTACCGGTGGCCACACGCCCGGGCACAGCGTGGTCCGCGTGGCCTCAGGCAACGACCGGCTGATGTTTGCCGGCGACGCCGTGTTCGCGGTCGGGTTCGACCATCCCGACTGGTTCAACGGCTTCGAACATGACCCCGAGGAGGCTGCCCGCGTTCGGGTCCGGCTTTTGCAGGAGCTGGCAGCGACCGGCGAACTGCTGGTGGCAACGCATATGCCGTTTCCTTCCGTTGGCCATGTTGCGGTCGACGGCGACGCCTTTCGTTGGGTCCCGGTCTTCTGGGACTACTGACCGCTTGTTGAATTAAGGCCGAACCAGAGCGTGCATACTTGAAGGCCGTGCCCAGCTCGGCCTTCAAGTCGGAGCTTCAACCAGGCCTTCACCTATCCACCTATTGAACAACGCGCACCGCATGGGCGCGCAGCAAATGGAGCGTCTTATGAAAATCGTGATTATCGGCGGAACCGGCCTGATCGGTTCCAAGACGGCAGAGCGCCTGCGCAAGAAAGGGCATGAGGTCATTGCCGCTGCTCCGAAAACCGGCGTTAATACCTTCACCGGGGAGGGCTTGGCGGAAGCACTGAAGAACACCGACGTGGTGATCGATCTCGCGAACTCGCCATCCTTCGAGGATAAGGCCGTGCTTGAATTCTTTCAAACGGCCGGCAAGAACCTGATGGCAGCGGAAATCGAGGCCGGTGTGAAACACCACATCGCGCTTTTCATCGTCGGCACGGATCGGTTGCCGGATAGCGGCTATCTTCGAGCCAAGGTCGCCCAGGAAAAGATCATCCGGGAAGCCAGTACTCCCTACACCATCGTGCGTTCCACACAGTTCATGGAATTTCTCGGCGGCATCGCCCAGGAGGGCACGGTTGGAGACACGGCCCGCTTGTCGACAGGTTCCCTGCAGCCTATCGCGTCCGACGACGTCGCCGATTTCGTGACTGACGCGGCCCTTGCCGCGCCGGTTAACGGCATCATCGAAATCTGCGGCCCCGAGCGCGCGCGTCTCTGCGATTTCGCCGCGCGCTACCTCAAAGCGATCGGAGATTCCCGCACCGTTGTCGCAGATCCGGATGCCCGCTATTTCGGCACCAAACTGGAAGACGGTTCACTCGTCTCCGACATCATCCTCGCATCGGTCGTATCGGTTTCGACGATTGGTTTGCGACAACGCCCAGAAAGTAACGAGTTGCGCATGGGCCGCCTGATAAGCGGCCCATGCGCCCGTAGCACTACATTTTGATGGCGACGCCCAACATAGAAAATACGTATAAAAACAATAGGTTATTGAAAAAATACGATCTACTCCAAATCACGAGAGGACGATAAACATGATCAAGTCATTGGCTTTTGCCGTCGCATTGACGGCTCTGCTGTCAGGTTCGGCTCTTGCGCATGATGCGCCGGGTGGCGGCGAAGGCGCAAAGGTTATGCTGGTCTATGACCACAAACTGCCGAACGTACCCGGCAAGAGCATGAAGGGCGTTCTCGTCGAATATGCTCCGGGCGGTTTCTCGGAGGGCCATACACATCCAGTGTCTGCCTTCATATACGCGACCGTTCTCGAGGGCGCGATCCGCAGTCAGGTCAACGATGGCCCCGTCACTGTCTATAGCGCCGGTGAAAGCTTTTCAGAATTTCCGGGCGATCGCCACGGTGTCAGCGAAAACGCCAGCAAGACCGAGCCGGCAAAGCTCCTTGCTGTCTTTGTGGTCGATACCGCTGAGCAGGAACTGACCTTCCCGATCAAGAAATAGGCGATCTGGCCGGGCACACGTGCCGTGCCCGGCCATTCTTTGACAAGGCAAGCATCGCGCCGCACCAACCCCGATGGTACCACGGCGCGAGAGCCATTCTGGGCCACGGGATGCGCGAGCGCGCAACGGTCTGCCTGGCAGCGGCAGTGAACTGCTCGGCCCCGAGGTCACCAGTCACCTTCGCGCTGATTGGATAGAGTTCTCCTACCACATTCTGAACCCTATCTCTCCGACCATCGGATGATGGAGTCACGGGGCTTCGGCCTCAACCGGCTTACAGAAAACGCGGCGGACTTCCCGATACCGGAAAATGCAACGCTTGTTTTGAGCAAATAGGGAGACGAGCAGGTTTCCGGGTGAGAACCAGGCGGCCTGCTCCTTGCGGCACGCCTTCAAAGGTCGCTTACGAGCCGAAAGCGCTCGGGGAAGAAATGATCGATGAAAGATGAGTCGGGTCATGAACAAGCCGGAAATGGCAAGCTGCGCTCTTATTCAGAGCGCAGCCTCATTTCGGGATCCGGTCACAGTTTGGTCACATGCTCCGGATCAGCTGAGGCCAGCGCTGCGGCGCGCTCGGCCTTCGGCGGATAGATCCAGACGGTGTTGATCTCCTGCTTGGTCGCCTTCGCTTTCTCGCCGACCATCTCCACCTTGCGATCCCATCCTCGCGTAAAGAGGGCTCCGGCATCGCCGAGGTCGAGGCAGGTGACATAGGCCTCCTGATGATATTGCCGAGCCGGCACGCCCAACAGTTCAGCGGCGGCGTTGTTGCCCGCGAAGGCGCCCATGCGTGTGGCGTGCTGGCACGACATCAGGGCGTAGTTGCCGCAGTCGTCGCAAGCGGCGCGCGCCGCGTCCCCGGTGGCGAAGACGCCGGGGACGGACGGCACGCGCAGGCAGCCATCGACCAGCAGTCGGTCGAACTTGTCACGCTCGCCGGGAATTTTGGTGGTCAGCGAATTGGCCCGTATGCCTGCCGCCCAGATCACGGTCATGGTTTCGATATGCTCGCCGGTACTCAGCGTAACTCCGGATTTATCCAGCGATGAAACGCCGGCATTGAGCCGCGTTTCCACACCGAGCTTGCGAAGTGCTTCCTCGATGATCGGCCGCGGACCTTCGCCCATGTCGGGGGCTACCGCGCTGCTGCGGTCGACGATAATGACACGCGGATTGGCGGTTCTGTCGAACAGGGTCCGCAGCCGCGAAGGCATCTCGGTCGCCGCCTCGATACCTGTGAAACCGGCGCCGGCAACAACGATTGTGTCGCGCGCGGCCGAGGCCGGCATCTTCGCAAGCTCGTGCAGGTGGCGATCAAGGGCAATGGCGTCATCGACGTTATCGACGCTGAAGGCGTATTCGGCGAGGCCGGGAATATTCGGACGGAACAGCCGGCTGCCGGTGGCTAGAGCGGGATGATTTTAGGTGGAATCGCAATTGGGATTCCCTTTTGGACGCAAATCAGATTCATCCTTCAGGCCGGTAAGGAGGCCGGTCTGGATGGCGAGACCTTTTTCGAATGATCTG